>Ga0326511_10000426_pt1 | contig 36715 bp, 59 predicted proteins | sample 0_2496_0518_D_FD_203701 | JGI IMG/M metagenome (GOLD analysis project Ga0326511, IMG submission 203701) | Bovine rumen microbial communities from UC Davis, California, United States - 0_2496_0518 | ecosystem: Host-associated > Mammals > Digestive system > Stomach > Rumen | place: USA...
CTTTTTTAAATTTTAGATTATAGTCCATATATCTACTCCTTTTCTAAAAGTGATTGCAAAACTCTTTTACATAAAAAAGCATCTGGTTCATCTTTTTCTTGTTCTTCATATTCTTCTATTTTTGCTTTTATTTTGTCATTTGGTGTGCTATTTTCTAATTCAAAGGTTAATTTACACCTTTCTTCCCATTGGTGTTTATTATCTTCTTTTAATTCTTCTATTTCTTTATCTTTGCTAATAATAGTTTGCCTATATTCTTCTAATATTTCTTCCTCTACACCTTTACATATTTTTTCTGTAAGTTTATCACTTAATTCTTCTATTTCTTTAGATTGTTTTTCAATAATATCTATTAAACAATCAACATCTTCTTTATCACAATACAAATATCCATTATTATATTTGATTTCTTCATATTTCTTTTTTTCTTCATCACTTAACATTGTTTTATTCCTCCTCCAATATTTGAATTGCTTCCTCTCTACTTAAATCAAAATTATCCTCTAAAATAGCAATTACTCCTTCTTCGCAATACATATTTTTTATATCAGAATTTAAACACTTTATTTCAAAATTCTTTTGTTGTATATCTGATTCTAATTCTTTATTTTTCTCTTTTTCTTTTTCATAAGCTGTTAGTAGTGTTTCTACTAGCTCTACCATTTCTATAACCATCATCTTGTCTATTTCTCTATGATTGTCCAATATTGCTTTTGCTTTTATAATTCCTTCTTCTATATTCATTTACTTACACCTCTCTTCAAAGTATTTCTTAACACAAATTTTGCAATCCTGAATACATCTATCCTTTCTTGTTTCATCGTCGCAAAAGTTCTTTAAATTTATTCTTGCATTATACTCATATTCTTCTATCATATAATCAATTATTTTCTCTTTTATTTTCATCATATCTAATAAATCATTTATTCTATTATTAGCTTCATATAAATCTGCTTCTTTTTGTGCTATCATTCCTTTAAGTGTCTTTTTAGTTTGATTATAGGTTTTTATAGGTATAGACTTTTTTAGTTCATTATTACTCATACTTTTACACCTCTTTTATCTTTAAATTAAATTTATCTTCAAAGACCTTTTTCTTAACTATATACTCTTTTGTTTTCATTCCTTTTACATCAATTATTTCTGATGTTCCATCATTATTAAATACAATAAAGTCCGCTTTATATTTCAAACTAGGAGCAAGTATAAATGTAGGTTGTATACAAAATCCTTTTATTTCTCCTGCTCTTAATCTTAATTTTAATTCTTCATAATAATTTGCTTCTTTCAAACTATCAAAGCTATGTCCATCTATACTTGTTTTCTTTGCTTTATATTTACTATTACCTTTTTGTTGTAATTGTTTATATTCTTTTAAAGTTATATGTTCCATATTATTTCTTTCCTTTTATACTTTTTAAAACTTTTTTGTGTAATCTCTTAATTGCAGTATCTTTTTGACTATCTGTTAACATATCGTGTACATATAAATAAAAAATGTAATATTCTAATTTATCTAGTTCTTCAACATCTTCTACTTCAAAATCTTTTAACTGTTCTGATATTGTTTGAAAAGCATTATAATGTATTTCTATTTCCATCTATTTATCCTCCAATAATTCATTAAAATATCTATCTATTGTCAATTGATATGCTCTTGTAATTCCATTTTCATCTAACAATTGATGTATTTTCCCCTTCAATTTTATTACTTTGTATTTTTCTATAAAGTTAGATTCAACATATTCTTTAGCTATTACTTTGTTTTCCATATTAAACCTCCATAAGTTCTTCTATTGTGATTTGACTTTTATCAAATATTTCTTCTAATATTTCATCACTTATCATTTGTTCTTTTGCTTTATTATAAAAATCTTTCTTAATTTCAAAACCATAACAACTTCTATTTATTTCTGCACAGGCTCTTAATGTACTCGCACTTCCTGCTACTGGGTCTATAACTACATCTCCCTCATCTGTAAATATTTCTATTAATCTTTTTAGTACATTTACAGGCTTTTGAGTAGGGTGTATTTTAGCATATTCGCTTTTATTATCTCTTTTCCACTCAAACCAATTAAATATCATATGATTTTTTCCATCTTCTCCAATGTTGTTAAACTTGGGAAGCTTGTCCCTATATAAAACTACTGCATATTCTGTAGCTCCTACTATTTTCATATTTGCCTTTAATACTTGACTTGAAAAGTTTTTTATAAATACTAATGGATAACTATGTATTAATCCGTGCTTTTTAGCTTCATTTACTACCATTGGTATTTGTTCAAATGCACAAAATACTATCATTGCAGGAGCATTACTGCTTTTACCTCTTTCTCCACCTTTTTTAGGTTCTTTGTTTAAATATCTAGTACAAAAATCAAAGAAGTTATTTATTTTAAAATCATTATCTGTATCAAAAAAACTTTTTCCTGCTAATTTGCTTTCTCCGTTTTTGTTATCTCCATCTATGTACCAACTTGGATTACTTGCATAAGCATTGTTTCCTAAATTGTATGGAATGTCCGCTATTATAAGTTGTGCGTGTGGTATTCCATATCTCTTAGCATTTTCAAAATGGTCATTATATAATTCTATTTTTACTTTCTTTTTCATATCTTTATCCTTTCCTGTTTCCACTCAACTTCTTCATTCCATTTACATTTATAAACTCCTATAAAATTAGGATTTTCTAATCTTTGACAGCCTAAGCAGTTTTTACATACTCCTATTAGTTTTGGATATTTCATTTAATTCCTCCTATTGCATTAATAAATATAAACTCAGGCATATATATTCCTTTTAATAGCAATTGTATAGTTATTGGTAAAGCAATAATTAAAATAATTGTAGAAATTATTAAAAATAACATTCTAAAAAATCCTTCTTCGTACCAACTCCAATACTTGTCTTCTTTTTTTTGTTTAACACCACCTCTAAAAACTACTATACTTATAACCAATAAAACTAACTCTAATATTAGCCATATTGCACAACTTGTTATAAAATAACTTCTATATCTATTCATAAGTTCTTGAATATATGGCATTACATTTTGACTTGTCCAATCTATTGCTATTCCAAATTTTTCTCCTAAATTATCTAAAACTTTTATTATCTCTTCGCTCATCTTTCTTCTCCTTCCTTTGCTTTTTTATATTTATCAAAATCTACTACGTTAGCTCCTACTACTCTCCAGTCTGTGTCTAGTCCATCAACATAAGTTACTTTACATTCTTTACTAAAATCTCCTCTTGCTATTGGTATATCTGTACTTGGCTTTATTCTTTTTATTATTAAATAACTCATAAATCCCTCTTTATTTGCATTATTTAATACATTTATTACTTCTGCTTTATTCTTTGCTATTACTTTTTGATATCCTTGTTTACTTTTTAAATATACTTTAAAATAATTAGTCATTTACTACCTCCGACAAGCTATATTTTATAAATCTTACTGGCTCCCCATATCTATTCTTTCTCTGCTCCCATTCTTTCTTGAATGAGTAACCATCTTTTTGTAAGCCATCTATTCTTGCTCCTAATTGCATTATTCCTAAATCTGAATAGGCTTCCCAGCTTGTTATAGAGCCATAGTCATTTATGTATTTTAAAACTTTTTGTTTTTGATTCATTTGTACTCACTCTCCTTTTTTAAAAATCAGGCATTGAATTTTTTATATCTATTACTTCAATCATAAGTTTACTTATTTTTTCATTTTCTCGACTTTCATAAATTTGTATAGTAAAATTAAGGTCTTGGTCTGCACACATTTCATCAATTAGATCACTTATTTTTTCTCTAACGTCTGTTTCTTCTGTATATGTAATCATTTATTTTCACTCTCCTTTATTTGCATATAAATAGCTTAAATCTCCATAATCTCTTTGTTCAAAAGTATCTTTTTTAGGCTTATATCCGTTCTGTTTTTTAACAGCATCTACTACCCATTTTTTGATACAAAGATAGTGGGACTTTGCTTTATAGCCTTTCATTTCAATATACTCATCTAAATAATTTATAAGTTCTTCCCAATTTGAATAGCTATCTTTTAAACTCTGCAATTCTTCATCTTTCAACAATACATGCTTATAATTTCCATATTTATGTTTGTTGGCTTTTGCAGTAGCTGTAGAAGATTTATCTTCGGAAGCTATATTATTTACATTTTCATTTACATTTTCATTTACATTATTATTAGGTTTTTCAATTTCAAAACCAATGGTTTTTTCTTTTTCAAAACCTATGGTTTTTTTTTGAGGTCTTCCCCCTTTTTTTCCATTTTCGTATCTCTCGCTATTTGCAATGATTTGTGGCTTTATTGCTGTAAATATATTCTTACAAATACCACTCAATTTAACTTCATTTTCATTCAATGACAACTCACTTATTGCATTAAAAAGTTGTAACTTATCTTTGTCTTTTAGTCCACTCATTGCTTCATAATAGCTTCTATAAAATATGAAACTGTCCCTTGCCACATCATTTTCTCCTTTCGTGTAATCTACCATTTTTTATAAATTAAATTTTCTTCATTCCAATTTTCGTAACAAGATTTAAGATACCATTGAATTTTGTATCCGATACTTGCTCTGGAATCTCCATTATCATATTTATTGTGACAATTCATACACAAAGTTACTACGTTTTGTTCTATTCCTAATCCACCTTGTGCTCTACCTATATAATGAGCATTTGGCATTGCATAAGGACTGCCACAAATAATACAACAATGGTTGTCTCTTTCCCATACTGCTTTTTTAACTTTTTGACTTATATCACAAGCTTTACTTCTTTTGCTCATACTATCCTCCAACTCCTACTTTTGGATTTCCGTATTCTCTGTTTAATTGATTTTCTAATATTCTTAACTTTAGTTTTGTACTATTAATACTTTCTAAATTAGCTTGATATATTGCTTCTTTTACATCTCTATCAAATCTTAAATTTGCAACCTCTTGTACTCCATATATAATTTGATTTATTAATGTTACAGGCATATTCTTTTCTGCTCTTAACTTTAATGCTTCTTGCCTTAAACAAACTTTATACTTTCTTTCTGCATCTGCTAAATCACTTCCACTTTTTCTTAATTGTCTAACTGCTACATCAAGCTCATTTACTAATCTTGTTATCTGTTCGTATAAATCCATATTAACCTCCTACTTTAAAGCATCAGGTAATGGTTCTCCACCATTTATTTCTGAGTCTTCATTGTTCTTTGGTTGATTTTTAGCATCATCTAATATCATTTGTAATGCTTTCTTTATAACTGGATCTGTTTTTTCATTTGAATATAACCAATCACAATAGTTTGTATCTTTATGTGCTAAATCGATTAAAGATGTTCCTTTATATTTTCCGAAATTTAACTTTATATTTTTAGCCTGTTCAATTGTTAATGTCGCGTTTTGTTCTTGTTGTATAAAATCTTTCATATCTTCTAAGTCTTGTGTAAATACTTCACTTAAACTTGCAACTTGTAATACAGCATCTATAAAAGCTCTTTTTTTTGCCATTTTAAGTATTGTATTTACTAAACTACATACATCAGTATTATTGATTTTATATCTTACCCTGCCATACTTGTCTGTAATTTCTTCTTGATAACCTATGTAATTTTCAGGAACTACATCTACGTTCATAAATCTATATTTTTTCTCTTTACTATTACAGCTTCCTACACCTTGAGCTACTGCTTGTCCATTTCTATATAAAGTACATCTTATGTTGTAGCTGAAAAATTCTTTTTCGTAGTCCTCTGTTGTTTGTAAAAAATCATATTCTGGATTTAAACCGAATAACATACAAATTTTTTCTCCACCTGGTTTTAATAATGTTGGCTTATTTGTTCCTGGTATTTCTCCATAATCTTGTCCGTTTTTTAAAGTCTTTTGTACTACAGCTTGCATTTGTGCAATTTTATTCATTGTAGTTGCTATATTATCAATTTCCACTGTATCTATAATGCTTAAAGCATTTATTTCATTATTCATTATATTTACCTCCTACTTTATTCTTAAACTAGTATTTTGAGTATTTATATTTACTCCAGGAATTATTTCTCCTGTTGCTCTAAAGTTATCAGATATTGCTTTTTTATCTACTTTAGTTGTTACAACTTCTCGCTTATATTCATTTGGTACTTCAGCTTCATTTACTATTTCCACTGAAATTGGATTTTTCGCTATTGTTAAAGTTCCCAAGGTTGTTTCTATTTTTGTAAAGCCATTTTTCTCCATACATTCTTTTACATACTCTTTAAAATTTACTAATCTATTTTCTAATGCCTTTCTTTGTTCTGAAATTCGTTTTTCTTCGTTTTTCATAGCTTCAATAGTTAATTCTATATTCTTTGCATATCCAATCGTATTTTGGCTTTTTTGTTGCAATAACAATGTTAATTCTTCTTTTATTTTTGCTTTGTCCTCTTCTGATATTTCATCATTAGCCATTAATTGTGGAAATGCATTTGTTATCTGATATAAATTAAATTCTTCCATTTAAATCGCCTCCATCTTATAATTTTCTTCATCATCAAACTTTTCTACCAATTCATCTAAAAAATCATAACTTCCACCTAAGCTATCTATTACTGCGTATGCTATTTCCATTGCGTCATTATAGCTTAATGTAGTTGTAACTTCATCTGTTTGTATTTGATAATTAATTGGATTTCTATAGTCTCTTGTATATTGATAACTAATTTTTTTTATATTTTTCATAAATTTACTCCTTGAATTTTAAATTGTTTTGTGATAGAATATAATCACAAATGTGTTTTTAAACGTTTTTGAGTTAGTTAATGTCGTCAGCATTTTCTAGCTCTATATTTTTATCTTCTGTTATAATTTGTTTTTGGTATTTTATTTCTGCTACTGCTTTTGAAATCACTAAATCAGGTCTGTTATAATTTTGTGTCGTTAAAATATGCTCTAATTTATCTAGTATATTTAAGAACTCATCTTGCATTTCATCTATTGTCCCTATTAAATTTAAGTTTTCTCTGCTAGTGTCGTAATTCTTTCTGTTTAATTCTCTATTAGATCTTTCTAATTTCTTCTTTACATTTTCTAATTCAATTATCTTTTCACCTTGATTAGCAATTATTTTTTCTTGATATTTTTTTCTAAACATTTTTTAATCCTCCATTTCTCTTACAATACTTGCAAGTTTATATATTTTTAATAAAGCTTCGTTTCTTGGGCTTTCTGTTTCCCACTTCTCTACGTCTTTCATCATAAATGGTAAGTTTCCTTTTTGCTCTATTAGAGCCATTATTTCTTCGAATATATCCATTGCTTGTCCCTCCTTTCTATCCAAAATAGCCACAAGTGCTTATCCAAGCAACTCCACAAGTTGCAACTTTATAAACTAACATTCCTATGCTCATTATTGAGCTTACTACTACTATGTTTCTTAATAACTTGTCCTCATTTAATCTGTATTTTTTCATAACTTTATCCTCCTATTAATATTTTTTCTGCTAAGTTTAAGTCTACTCTTATTGTTGATACATCAATTCTTTTTACCGCATCTTGCATTCTCGGTTCTTTTAGTATTCTATATGCAGAACCTTTAGGTAAATCAAAATATTCCATAAATGTTTTTACATTTACATATTTTTTCTTTGGTAAGGGATCTCCTTTAGTCCATGGCATTTTTATCACTCTCCTTTCTTTATTTTACTTTTTGTTAATTGCAAGGCTAAAAAAATATCTGGCACTTCGCAATTGTACAATTTTGCTAATTTCTTTTTCATCTCATCACTAGCATTCCTTTTTCCATTTTCTAATAATGAAATGTATGTTACTGTGGTATCTGTCAGTTTTGCAACTTGCTCTTGAGTTAAATTTGTTTTTTCTCTAAGTTGCCTCATATTATTTTTCATTTCATCACCTCTTTTTACATTTTGTTAAATCATCTATGAGCACATTATAATTTACATTTTGTTAAATGTCAATAGTTTTTTTAAAAAAAGTTATACAATTTGTTAAAAGTATTGCAAGAGTAATCAACAAAATGTTATAATAACTTTACAATTTTAACAAAATGTTATATAATATTTATATTATGTAAATCTGAAAGGGTGTTATATAATGAACCGATTAAAAATTTTAAGAGAGGAAAAGAATCTTTTTCAAAGTGATTTAGCAAAAATACTAAATGTAAGTATTGCTGCATATAGTTTTTACGAAAGTGGCAAGAGAGATATGGGAACAGATACAGTAAAAAAACTAGCAGATTTTTTTAACGTTTCTACAGATTATTTATTAGGAATATCTGACATACGCAATCCAGAAGAACTAAAGAATATACAATTCGCTAATAATGGTGGGCTTAATACAGAAGGACTTGGAGAAGAAGAATTAAAAGAATTACAAAGACAAATAGATTTTATTAAAAAGATGAAAGGAAAGAAATAAAAGATGCTATTTTTAAGAAAAAGATTAAAAAATACTTGTTTAAATTGGATATCTGATAATTCTGAATATTTTAGAGGTAAAATGGATTCCTTATTAAGAGAGAAAGCTACTCCTTCTGATGAAGAATGTGAAGAAATTTTTAAAAATGCAAACAATCAATATTTTAAGAAAGCAGCTGAATTAATAAATACTTGTAATAATCCTCATGCAAAATTGAGATGGACACGTATTCCACTACAGCCTGATGTCTGCGGAGTCGAAATTGATTATAATAGTCTTAGCATAGGTATAGTTTATATTATGTTATATTATTGTTTTTCTGGTATGCCTGCATCTAAGGAAGATATTCAAATATATACTGAACTAAACCACATAAATCACAATTTACGTAACAGCATACTAGAAGAATTTGTAGGAGAATAAAATGAATTTATCAAACTTTGAAGAACTTGCTGAACGTGAAAAGATAGATATATTTCACGATAATATAATGAAACAAAAAGCAAAGATAATTAAATACGATGGCACTTATATTCTGCTAAACAATAAAAAAATACATTCAGAAACAGAAAGAAAATGCTTACTTGCTGAAGAATTAGGCCACTACTATTATGATGCATATTATACTCTTAATTCTGACCAAACATTTATAGACAAGCAAGAGTATAGAGCAAAGAAGTGGAAATGTCTTGCTTGTATATCACGACAATCGATTTTAGACTGTTTTAAACGTGGAATAACAAACTTATATGATATTGCAATTGAATTGCAAGTAGAGCCAAATATGGTAGAATTTGCTTATGATTATTATAAAAGAAATTAACACAAAAGATACAATGCTCTAATGAGCATTTAATTTTTAGCATAGTAAACGAACGGAGGTTTTATATGAACTCATATAAAGGTATGACATATACTATCAGAAAAGATGGTAGATTAATGAAGAAAAAACAATTTAAAGGACAATTTTACTATCTCTATTCTGATAACGAAAAGGATTTATACAATCAATATGTAGACTTAAATTATAAACTTAATAATAATAAATTTATTCAAAAATCAGATACACTCTTTAAAGATTATGCTAAAGAATGGTTTGAACTAAATATGTCAAGTCGTGAAATTGCTACCCAGCAATCTGTAAAAAATAGAATAAAACATATAAATGAATATATAGGATATATGAAGCTATCTGAAATAAAACCTAACCACATTCAAAAAATAGTTACTGAAATGGAAAAGCAAGGATTAAAAGATGTTACTAATCGAACCTTGATGGATTGTAAAAGAATTTTTGAAAATGCTGTAAATAATGATTACATTGAAAAAAATCCTGCAAAAAGTATCACTAAAATAAAATATACAAAAGGAGAAAGAAAACCTCTTACTTTAGAAGAAGATGAAAAAGTGCTTTCCTTTGCTCCCACTCATAAATACGGTCTCTTTATTTTAGTTTCTCGTTATTGTGGATTAAGACCTGAAGAAACTGTTGCTCTTACTACAAATGATGTAAATTTAACTAAAAAACAAATTACTATAAATAAAGCTGTTTCGCTAGTAAAAAATCAACCTGTTTTAAAGGCAACTAAAACTTTAAAAAACAGAGTTGTTCCTATTCCCGATTTAATTTTCAATCCTCTTAAAGAAAGACTAGCATATTGTAACGAGAATGGTCTACAATACATTTTCACTAAAGAAAAAGATAATTCTTCAATGTTAACAAAAAGTGCCTTAAAAAGACATCTAAGTTCTTTTTTAAAAGACCTAAATAAAAATAGTGATAAAGAAATAAAATTCAACTATTATCAATTAAGACATTCATATTGTACAATGCTTTATTATGCAAACATTGGTATAAAAGAAGCTCAAAGATTGATGGGACATTCTTCTGCTAAAATGGTTTACGATATATATACACACTTAGACTCTGAAAGAGAAAATTCAATAAGTTCTATCAACGATTATTTAAAAAGCGTTGTCAAATAAGTTGTCAAAATCCAACATATGTCTTCTTAACTATATAAAGATAGCTATTTATATAAAACTAGCTATCTTTATTGGTAAGGCGGAGGTCACGGGTTCGATTCCCGTTGTAGGCTCCATAATAAATACATTGATTTCAAGCATTTCAATGTATTTTTATTTTTTATTTTGCTTTGTCTATATAGTATCATTTTTATTACTTTTTCCAAAAAAACGTTGTCAAAAACGTTGTCAAAATTTGTATAAAAAACTAGCCCCTAAAGGCTAGCCATTTTTATAATTGTTTCATTTTGTACTTCATATAAAACTGAAAAGGACTTAATACTTCTATATTATGTTGCTCTTTTATTTGACTTGCTACATTATTAATGTGTTGATCTTGTGTTATTAAATATTTCACATCGTCATCTATACAGCAATCTATAAATTTATTATCTGATTTATCTTCTTCACAAAAATTTGTATGTATCAAATGGTCTACTTCTCTTACTTGCCATAAACATCTTGATAAAGATAAACTTAATGGAATAATTCCTATTTCCTCTCCATTTTTATTTCTTCTTTTATATGCTTCTAACAAGATATTACTAAACGTAATCAATAATTCATTTTGCATTTCTTTATTCATAACAAAACATATTTTATTTGCACTTTTTAATTGAAATAGTGCTCTAGAATATTCATCTTGCTTAAAAATACCATTTATAAAAACATTTGTATCAACAACTACTCTTATATTATCCATTTTCTTTCCTTACTCTTTCCACTATTTCATCAATTTCTTCATTACTCATTTGTGCTTCTTTAATAAGAGTTGTGCAAGTTTCGCATAGCTCATCCCAATCATTACTACTTTGTTCTATTAGCATATTTAACAATTCTTGTCCTTTTGTTTTAGCTTTGACATTTACCATATATCTCACCCTCCTATTATTTTTTCTTATTCCTTTTATTTTTTTCATATAATCACCCAATAAATATTATTCCAACTATTCATAAAATAATACTTATTATAATTATATCATATAATTTACATAATATCAAGTTTTTTTCTTTTGTGTCTTATTATTATCATTTTTATTAAATTCTGTCAATACCTTTTTTTAAACTCGCATTTAAATCGTTTTTAAGCAATTTTATTTTTTAGGCATATAATTTCATTACCTTAAAACCAGAAAAAGAGGTAGCCTAGAATTTACTCTAAACTACCTCTGATTTTATTTATAATATTTATTATTAATATAAGCTTTTCTTCCTGTGGCAATTACTTTTACGTAATCTACTTTAGAAGAAATATTTTTTAGTACCTTAACTCTTGTATTCTTTTTATAAGTATACTTCTTTCCTGAAAGATTTTTCTTCTTATATAAGTAGCATTTCTTTTTAAGAGTCTTTTTCTTTCCTACAGTATTTTTAATTTTCTTTTTAGTTGATTTCTTTGATGTAGATTTCTTTGAAGTATTCTCTTTATTGGTTTTGCTAACTTGATTGTTATTTGACTGCTCGTTTCCTTTGTCATTTGAGAATATCCAGAAACTCTTTGCGTTTGAATATCTTTCGAAGTTGGCTTTACTTACATAAGCTGATGTACCTTTTACTTCTACGTTGGCATTTTTTCTACTTGCTGTTGTAAATTTACCATTATATAAATATGGGTCCATTACTTGGATAGTATTTCCATCTAAACTTGCAAGTACTATGTAGTGTCCTGAACTTGTAAATAGTCCACTTCCACAGCTACATATTATATAATATTTAGATGATCCTACTGCGTTCTTCTGTGACAAATATGTCATAGCTTTGTTAAAGTCATCTGTTTTATAATATTCTTTAAATCCAAAGTAATCAGCTACAAATGGATAAAATGCCCAAGCTGTTCCACTATTTGCTGTTCTGTAGCCGTTATCTACTGATAATCTTGCCAAGGTAGTTGGAAGTATAGCACCTTTTGCAGAGCTTACTACCATTGCAGAACAAGTTGGACCGCAAGCACTAGACTTCATTGTTTGTGAATAATTTCCTGTAGATGTATAAAGCTTTGTAGCCCATCTTGAATCAGCCTGTGAATAATATGTTAGTCCTTGCCATTTTCCTAGTAAGTCAAGTCCTTTTCCTGCGTTATCTCCATCGTAAGAGATATTCTCTTGCTCAACTAGTCCATCAGCTTCTAGTAGGCTTTCATCTGCTCCCTCGTCTGTTACTTCTTCCTCTTCTTTTACTGAAGCTACAACAACTTCTTTAGTCTCTACTTGTCCGCCATTTTCTACTGCATTCTTTGTATCAGCTACTTCTGATTGTGTTTCTTCTGATACGACTATTTCCTTGATTAATTCTGTTTGAACTTGTTCAATATTTTTGTTTATTTCACTATCAGGCATTTTTAATTTACAAAATATTCCTATTACAATAGTACATAATAAAACTATAATATATACTAATTTCCTTTTACTCATTTTACTTCCTCCTAATCGTGAGATTTCCTCATTAAATATTTTTCAATATTTGTTATGCTTTCTGTTACTGCTCCATCACAACCTTGCTCTTGAAGTCCTTTTAAACAAGCTAATAATCCTTGCAAAATTATAATTCTTTCTTCTTTATCATCTTGCATTTCGCTTTTGAGTACACCTACTTCTGCTTTTAATTCTTCTATAGCCTTTGAGTTCTTGTCAATCTTATCTAGTGTACTTTTCCTTAATAAATTATAGATGTATTCTATAAATTTAAGTATTCCATATATAAGTGCTACTCCTCCGCCTATTTGACCAAGTGTAATTAATTCCATACTACTCGCCCTCCTCTTCTGTATTCTCAGTTGGCTCATTTTCTGAGCTAATTTCTTCTTCTGTTTCTTCTACAACTGGAGTATTTTTTTCATCAATTTTAGCATTTATTTCTGCTAAATCTTCCATTGTTAGTACATTTTTTTCATACCAACCTGTAGCGTTGAGTATGATTTGGTAATCCATAAGATGTCCAACTGCTGCTAACAATCCTTTTTTTATAAACTCTCTAAAATCAAACATTATATAATTCCTCCTTCCATTTCTTCATATAAAAACACTTTCAAATTTTGAAAAACTATTTTTATTCTTTCTTCAGGCAATATATTTTCACATTTTTTCCAATAATATCCACCTGCTTTTAAATTAAAGTTCCTAGTTGCATTATATGGATTTATGTTTTTTAATTGTTTTACTAATGCACCACTTTCCCATAATGCAATAGGTTCTTTCTTATCATTATACTGAACTAATGCTGAACTTGTATTTTTTTGTTGGACCAGTCTTCCTTGTTTTGTCATATTATGAGGATGTTTTAATGCGCCACTCTCTACTAATCGTTTTCTAGTTATTGTTAATGTTTCCAATACCCTCTCGCTTACCTTATGTCCTTTTGCTCTTTCGCTCATCAATCGTTTTGTTTCTTCAGTATGATGCCTACCTTTCCAAATCTTTGATAATTTTTGGCGTGTTTCTTCACTGCATATATATCCATGTACTCCATCTCCACCTTGTGTTAAATTATATCCATAATCAAAAACATTACTTCTATATTTTGCAATTAATTCTTGCTCTTTTTTCTTGGCTTGTTTTTCATCTATATCTTTAAATAAAATTATATGTTCTACGTTATTCCAACCATACTTTTGAATTGCACGCCACATTAGTTTTTGAGTCTTATATCCACTTCCATTATTTCTCCATCTTCGTTGAGGCGTATTTTTTGTTATGCCAATATAAACTTTATTATTAGGAAATTTATGCATATAAACAGTCCAACTCATTCATTCCTCCTTTCTATACATTTCCACCAAGTGATGTAATTGCATTTGTTAATGCTGTTACTTTATTATCTATGTATGTTTTTGTATCCTGTACATACTCTATCTCCACATTAGCAGGTGTTTCATCTTCACTACTTATATGTGTTACGTTTTTGTATGTTCTTGCTTTTTTAATTTGTTCCCATGCTGTTTTTTGTTCTTCTGTGAAGTCTTCAGTTGTTTCTTCGGCTAACTTATATACTAATGTTTGTCCTATTATTTTATCTTTAATTTCATTGTAGGTTGTTCCTTTAGGAATACCTATATAAAAATAATTATATTGTATTTTATTTGTAAAAGTTCCAATATATTTTTTATCATCAAAAGACCAGTCTGTATTTTCATTAGCACAACTCATTAGAGCAGTGTTTGTTTTTCCATTTCCTATATATTTACGAGGTGTACCAAATCTTATATAATCAAGTTTACTATATGAAGTTATTATTGTTTTATCAACCATTGCTTCGGTAATGGTTAATTGATTCCATTTATGATGTACTTTCTCATCATCATCTGGGTGACTTCCTTCATAGAACTTTTGTCCTTCTGCTAGTGGGAATGATAGGTTTTGTTCTTCGTGGGGAACGTAGTCTGATGGTGTTGAGTTTTGCTCTATTTGAACTATATCTATATTAGTAGTTAAAAAACTTGTTCTCATATAACCATCAACTGTTGGTGTAAATGAATTACTGTTTATTTGTTTTATAAAATTTTTGTCTTCATTATATAAACAAGAATAATAATTATTAACATTACTTTGATAATATGTTACATTTGCTCTCACTTTAATAAAATCACTAGCAGACAGTGTATCGCTATATCCTAAAGTTCCATCAGTATTTTTTACATATCTTCCGTTTGTAGCTTTAGACTTATTAAATATATTCTTATTCTCTATCTTCTCATTTACAGAGCCATTATCTCCAGTATTCTTTATAGCATAAGGATAGTTTGGATTTGGTGCTGGTTCTCCTCCTGTGTATGGTTCGTAGGTTGCATTTAATGTTTTACTTACCATTATTCTTACTTCATCATTATAGGTTGTTCCACTTGCAAGATAAAATTGAACATAAGCTACTTTTCCGCTTTTATTAGGTGTTTTGACATTTCTTACTATTCCCGTTTGGTTTTCATTTAAAATAGTATAATAAGTATAATCTTTTGCACTTTCATCATCTGGTACAAAATAACACATAAATTGTACTTTTTTTGTTCCACTTACTCTTTCTATATAAAATTCTATACTTTCATTTGAATTTAAGCTAGCTATTGAAACAGTATAATCTATAATATAGGCATTTGCATTAGCAGTTGCTGTTCCACTTAATTTATATACATCTCTTGATGCATCATAAGTTATAGTTACTCCAGCAACTGTTCTTGGTAGCAATGTATTATATACTAGATTTCTCCCTGTCGTACTCTCCTGTGTAGTTCTACCTATTGGTAGGAACTTTCTAAATCTAGCATCTGCACTATCTTGTAAATAATGACTTGTTGCTGGTGTTGGTGTGTATGTCAGTTCATTATTCTCTGCATCTTCTACACGCTCTGTTAAATCTTCTACATCTTCTTGTAGCTTTGTAATAACTTTATAATTTTCTTCGATGCTTGTTCTGTTTTGCTCTATATCTTCTCTAAGTTCTGTATCGTTATAGTTTTCTAGTCCATCAAGTTTCTGGTCTTTCTCTGTAGTATAACTTGCTGTCGTTCCATCTAATACACTTTTATTACTATGTGTATGTCTTGCTTCTGTATTAGCTTGTACTTTTCCTTTTTCTGTATTATCATAGTCGTTTGTGCTTAAGTCTTTTCCTTGGACTTTATCAACTTTGTTGGCTAATTCTGTTTCATAATCATGCACATGCTCGTCATATTCCGCTATTTTTTCGCTTGCATTTTCGTTATACGCATTCATTTTATTAGTTGCATTTGTATTAAATGCCTCAGTCTTATTTTGTGCATTTTGGTCATAAGCATCTTGACTTGTATGTATTCCTGCTATAGCTGTATCAACAGCCTGCATTTGTGTATTAAAAGTTCCTACTCTCGCTTGCTCTGCTGATATTCTCGAAGATTCATTACTTTGCCTTAAATTTTCTGCTTCTACTCTTGCACTTTCGGCAGTTTGTCGACTAACCTCATTATTTTGCCTTGTATTTTCTTGAGATTGCCTTGTTTCTTCGTTGCTTTGTCTTGTTGCTTCGTTTTCTTGCCTTGTTTGTTCTTGTGGCAAAACCACTGAATTTACATTATCTGTGACTATTGATATTAATTCTTGCTTTTCTGTTTCCGTATAGTAGTCTTTTCCTTTTTCTGGCTTAATAATTGGTATAACTAAGTTTCCTAAATTTATTTCTGTAGTCATATTTTCCCTCCTATTCATTTGATTTAAACGTTACTTCATTTGTTAAAGTCAACGTTCCAATTGCTAATGTTCTAGTTAAATCTGTGCTTTTTATACAGATGTCAAAAACATAAGAACCATAATTTAATTGTGCTGTATCTTCTGGTGTTAGTATTATTTTATATCCGTCATCATCTTTTTGTATCTCTCCAAAAGAAAACTTTTTTTGAAAAACAACTTCTCTAGTATTGAAATTTTTCTTTACTGTAAAATACATTTCATCATTTGTCGTTAATTCGAGTGGATTTTTGTTATTATCCAATAAATTAAATTTGAGAGGACATGTGTCCCCTCTTGGAAATTCAATATCTCTTTCTTTAGGCTCCATTGTTACCTCCTAATTCATTTATTTTATCTACTAAATAATCTAGATAATCGTATATCTTCGTATTATCTAAATCATATCTATTTATTAATTCTTGTAATGTTCTTGGTGGTTGTCTGTCTTGTATATCTACCTTCTTGGGTCTTTTTGGTTTTTCTATCATTGTTTCCTCCCATAAGAAAAAGTCTCTATTTTTTAGAGACTTTCATATATACTTTTCCATTTTTAACTGTGAAATTCTTATCTAATTGTTTATATATTTCTATTCTTTCTTCTTTTGACGAAGTAATTTTGTTAATATATTGAGATAATTTTTGTTTCTCTCCATTTTGTAAAGCATAAGACTTTCCTGCTATCAACAGTCTATTTCCTGTACCTGTAATATTGTTGTTTAAATATTTTATAACTTTATTTTTTGCACTTCCTGCTATAGCCTTGCCATTTTTATCTTTATCTGATGAAAAGGCCTTTTCTGAAACTTTATTTTTATAACTTAAATATTCTGTCATGTTTATATTGCTTTTACTTAATAAATCATTATATAAGTTATCATCTTTGCCTGTTCCATTAATATAGATTATTTCTTTAGTCCTGTTAGAATAATTTGAATTTGCTAATGCTTTATTTTTTTCACTTTCTCTATTCATTCCTTTTGTTCTTGCTAAATAGTTTAAGTACTCACTTTGTTTTCCTCCACCTTTTTCTATTGCTTTCATTGTTGTATATAAAGTAGACGGCTTTACTTCTTCTCCTACCTTTTTTGCATACTCTAACTTGTTTTGTTCTTTAGCATAAGAATAAATATTAGAAATTGCAGTTTCTTTTTGCTCTTGAGTTAGTTTATTATAGTCGCTTGTCTTTATAAAGTTTTCTATTAATTTGTGAGATGTTTGTCCGTATTTTTTTGTTTCTTCTGCATATTCTTTGTTTGTTAATCTATATGTCTGTTTATTTAACTGTACTGTTTTTGTCAATATATCTGGTAATAAAGAACTATTTCTATTTACTTCATATAGCTTATTTAACTCTTTATCTACTTCGTCGGTTGATATATTTTTTACTGTTGCTGGATTAATAAAGTTGTTTACTGCTCTCAATGGTAAATTTACTTCTTGCTTAACTTCATTTCCCCATATATCCGTTTTAATAGGCAATGTTTGTCTTAATCCAGGGATTTTATTTTTAATTTGATTCCATGTTTGGTCTACTGCTTTTCCTATAGTTCCTGTTGCTGTTGATTTTGTTGTTCTTTCATATTCATCACCTGTTTTTGCAACTTGCCCCATTAGTGTTGGAAAGAATTGATTTATATAAGACTTTCCTGCATTAGTCATTATATTTCCTAGACTTCCTAGATTGTCTTGAGTATTATAAGAAGATAACGCACTTGTTAATCCTGAAATCATTGACATTTCACTCATAGGATTTATTGCTGTAGCTCCTGCATTCGCTAAGTTCGTTGCACTTTTAATTGCCTGTTTTAACTTATCCTCTTCGCTACTCTTTTCCGTACTTTTTTCTGTGTCCGTTTGATTAAATAACTTATATGTTTCTGCTCCAACAAATAAAGGTATTCCTGTAGGTGCTAACCAGTCTAATGAATATGTTTTTCCTGCTATCTCTATTGAATAGCTTTGTTTTCCTTGTTCTTCGTCATATTTTTCTTTGTCTTTATCATCTTCACCACTTGCTTTCAATATTCCTGCTTTTGCTAGTGCATAACCTGTAAGAGCTATTCCTGTTCCTGTTAATCCTTTTGAAATATTGTCGATATATTGATTAACAGAAATGTCCCCTTTTCGTAGTTTTGCTGTATCGAAAATTGCTGATTTTAATAATCCTACTGGACTATATTCTACTCCTGATTTTGCTACATTCATTGGAGTTTTCTTAAATGGTAAAACTGCATCTACAAAGAATTTAGCCATTTTTCCTTTAGGAGCTTGCCAATTGTTACTTCCTATTTGGCTTACCCAAGAAGCTAAAGCATTCGCTTGATGGAATGTTGCTTCTTTTGCTTGTTGTATAGCATAGTTTCTAGCTTTGTTTAATTGCTTATCTGTTATATTATCTACATCTATCTTATTAGCTGTTAAGTAATCTGCCAATGCTTTTTGGTATCCTGCTTTTAATCCTAATCCATCTTCTGCTTCTAGTAATGTATCATTTAAATCAAATAATCTTCCTAAAGTATTTTCCATTACATCAGATTTAAAGGTTCTTCTTGCATTTTGCAGTCTTGACTGTGGCTTAAATTTACTTTCATTTAGCTCTAATCTAGATTGAACTTCTATATTTTTAAAATCATTTTTTGCAAACTCTTTTGCTTTCTTATCTGCCTTTCTTAATGTTTTTGTTCTCTCCATTTCTGGATTAAACTTACTTACAACATCTTCTATTCCTCCTGCAATCTTGTCTTTTGCTCTCTGCATTTTCCCCATAGCTACGTTTCCAACCATATTTCTTATATGAGTTCTTGCGTTCGCTAACATTGAAAAATATCTCCAACTGTCTATTTTTTCAATCCTATCCTTTGGAACCTGTTGTCCTAACTCTTCATAAACTTCGTCTATATTTTTATACATCTGCTCTTGATTTTCAGAGTTCATTATTTTATCTATCATCTCAGGAGTCAAATTAAATAAATCTACTTTGTCTGTAATATCTTTTCCTTGCTTATTTACAATTTTTAAATTACCATCTTCATCTTTAGTAATTGTTCCACCTTTCTTTTTTGCAAGCTCTTTATTCATTTTATCTACAGACCTTTGAATCCACGTTGCTTGTCCTTGTGGTGTTTGATGATTTAACATAGACAAAGCCTGTACTGTTTGACCTGCTGAAGTTCCTGCCATTGCGGTTGCTTGAATTGCATCTTGTAACTGTTGTTTATTGCCTGTTTTAGAGAAATATTGAATTAATCTCTCTCCTACTGCTATGTCAACAGAACTTATCTTTTCTCCATTCATCGCTCTACTTAATAGTGATTGTAACTCTGTTTCAGGACTAGATGTCATTATTCTTTCATCTGCTTGTGCCAACTGTCCTTTATTTGTTTCTGGAACATAAGTATCGGTTTTCATTAATTCTTTTGCTATAGACTTTGCCTCTGCTGTTGTATTATCGCTTTCAATAATACTCTTGTAGTGTTTTCTTATTTTTCTGTCATCTTCTGGTCTTTCTATCTCATTCCAATTTATAATTTCTCCTTTTGTATTATTATTTTGTGTTGTTTCTTTTTGATTAGTTTGTTTAAGTTGTATATTTTCTTGAGTATTCTCTATGTCTTCATTCATTTGTTTTATAGGTGAGGTTACTTCTTGTTTCTGTTCTATAGTATTTATATAATCTTGGTTCGGTTCAATATTCTTACCCAATGCATTGGTATAACCATTCCTTAATTGCTCATCTATAACTAATTCTATTTTCTTTGAAATAGCATTATTTTCGCTTCCTTTGTCATCAATTATGTTTTGTAGTCCTTGCGCTATTTGATTATATGAATAACCTTGCTCATTATGTAATATATCCATTGCTTTGGTAGTTGCACTTAATTTTGTTCCTCCACCTTTTTGAGTACTTCTATTGTCTGAACTTGAGATATATGCAAGGTCCTCTCCCATTTGTTGAGCCATTTCTTGAAAATATGGTTTTACTTTAGGATTGTCATATTGATAAGCATTTACGTTGGTTTGTTTACCAATGGTAGCCATATCTCTGTTTTTCAATGGAGACGCAACTTCATTGCTTTCGTAATTAGTCATCGTTTCAAATACAACATCTTCAAATGATTTATTTTTGATTTCAGCATTTTTTGTAGTAGTTCTTACTTGTTCTGCTTCATATTTAGGCTTATTATTTTGTTCTTTCTCTATAACTTCATATTCAGCTAAATCGTTATTGTTTTCTGCTTTCGAGAATTGATTTTGAGGCATTTTATTTTCTTGGTTGATAACATTATTGTCTGTGTTTTTATTTTGCATATTTTCCTGAGTTACAACTTGAACAAACTCCTTTGCTTTTTGTATGTCTCGCTCACTAGCATTTTGTTTTCTTAAGTCTGCTTCTATGTCTTGATTATTGTCTCCACCTAATCCGACTAAATTAAGTATGGCTGTAGATAATGTCGTTGCTTTAACTGTTTCACTTGTGTTATTTAACCATTCTTTCCATTCAGGAAGTTTTTTATTGTTTACAACTCTATCTATCAAATTTCCTACATTGTCTTCTACTATTTCTTCTAAGTTCTCTCCTATTATTCCTGTTGCCTTATCTGCAATGGTTCTCCCAAATTTTGATTTAATTTTGCTCTCTATTGCATTGTTTACAACTTTTTGAATAGAACTTTTTTTAGTTCCTTTTGTCAAAATATTCGCATCAAACATTTTTTCTGTCAAATATGATGTAATTCCTTTAGCTATTCCTGTAGTTGTAGCTTGATTTATATTGTCTTTGTTTTCATTTAAAACCTCTTGAGCTGAACTTCCTCCTACTTGTAGACCTTGTAATGTCGCTCCCCCTCCTGTTCCTGCAGTTAATAAAGCGTTAGTAGCTACATTCGCTACTGTGTTTGTTGCACCAGTTATGGTTCTTACTGCTCCATCATCTACTCTGCTATTTACTTTATTAAAATATGTTGCTTTGTCGTTTATTTCGCTTCCTGTATCTACTATTTTATCGTATATATTATCAAGTTGCTCCGCTAATTTTTCATTTTTACTTATTTTAGCTACATCTCCAACAGATTTTGTCGCTTTTGCACCAAGAGTTGTCACTACATTTCCTACTCCCCCTACTGTTTGTTTAGCTCCGCCAATTATAGAATTTCCAAGATGTTCTGCTATAGCATTAAACTTCTCTTGAGATGAACCATTCTTCATTATTTTATTAAACCTGTTTGCTTCTCCCATTGCATCTATTTCAGCCGAACTAAGTCTTTTCGCATTAGCTATTTCACTTTTACTAGCCAAAGTTATAGCGTTCCTATTGTTTGCTATATTTTTTATCTGGTCCCATGTGCTTCTGTTACTATATATTTGTTCTTGCTGTCTATGTAAATTTTCTGCATAATCATCAGCTTCTTTGATTGAATTAAATTTTCCTAAATATTCTCCTGTTTTGTGATAATGATCTATAGCTTCCTTGTCAGATACTATTTTTCCATTAACTACCGTAGGAATTAATATTTCTTTTCCATTTTCATTAAAAGACATAGATCTTTCTGTACTTATTGAACCATCTTCATTCTTTACAACAATTCTATTGTTTAAATCGATATTACCTCTTCCAAATCTTGTATTATTATTATTCAGAAAATATTGAATAGCACTAGGCTGAACTATTCTGTTCTTAGACGGCATTACAGTTTGTTGTATATTAAAATTATTGTTTGTTCTGTCAATATCTGATGTCTTTGTTTTACTCCCAAAATGTTCTACAAAATTTCTATTAGCATCTTCTTGTATTCTTTGTCTTTCTTGTTGATTTTGTTGATACCTTTCTTCTTGTTCTTCTAAGACTTTTTTTCTTTCTTTTTTACTTAAACTTGATAATTTTACTATTCTCATTAATCATTCACTCCTGCATATCCATAATAATTCAATAATTCGTCAACTGACTTAAATGTCTTTCCTGATATTCCATCTTTTATAGAATTGGTAACTCCAGGTCCTTGAATATTCTTTATATTAGCTATTATTTCTTTTGGAGTATATTCGCTTTTATTTGTTTTGCCATCATCAAGATTTATGCTAGTAGAACCTGATGATGATTTCTTTGACGATTTCTTTGTTGAAGAACTTCTTCTTGAACTTCCACTTCTTCTTGAACTACTAGCTTTAGCTTTTTTTGACAATTCATATTCCTTTTGCCAATGAGAATCAGATACTTTATCTCTACGCTTTTGATAGTTAAATGTATCTTTCCATTGCCTATCTGAAACTTTATCTCTTGATAATTGATAATCATAATTCCTGTCATCTTGATATTTTTGACGTTCAAACTCTTGTTGCCAATTAGATTGTGCAAGTGCATCTTGTGACTTTTGATATAAGAACTGTTCTCTATTATTTCTTAAATCATATTCTTCACTTAGTAATTGCATTCTCTGTTTAAATAACTCTAATGCGTTTTGAGCAAGCGTTATATCTCCATTTCGCCTTGCTTGATTTATTTGAAAATCTACATCTGCTTTTAAATCTCTTGCATTGTTAAGTGTAGATGTTATATTGTTTTGATATGTATTATAAAGTCTAGACATTGTCGTTTCAGCATATCCACTATTCCCTAATCCTTGACTTGCTAAATTTTCTGCTTGTTGTCCGAATGGATTAGTAGCTTTTCTATATTCTTGATACAGAGCCCTATTTTGCTGAGTTGCTTCCTTATCTATATCTTCTTTTTGCCTTGCTAAACTATCCACTTGCATTTGAGTTTGTTTATTTACTATATCATTTTGCTGTTGCAAAGCATTATCTAGCATATTCTGTTTCTGATTCGTTAATCTTTCTATATCTTCGTATCCTTCTGCCATCTTTTACCTCCTTGCTTATTTATTTTCTAATGTTTCAATTCGTTTTTCTAGTTCATCAATTTTTTTCTTTTGGCTCTGAATAAGTGCTAACATTGGTGGGATTATATATCTATCATTCCAATTTTCGACGTCTCCATTTTTATTATAATCAGCTGCAATTGGATAAATTTCTGCCACTTCTTCTGCTATAAAACCAACTAAATCTTTATCATATCTACAATCATTTTTATTTGGTTGGTATTTTTCCTTATACTTAAATTGCTTTACTTTTAAATCATATAATCTCTCTGGATTAAATTCTTCATTTTCTAATTCTTTAATCTCTTTTTTGTATCTTTTTGAAGAATAATTCATTCCTTTTCTTAACCAACCATCATCTTCAATAAATACATTACCTGTAGCTGATACAAGTTCATTAAGTAATCCTTTAAATCTTACATCACCCTCATTATACAATGTTCCATAATTCATTAATTGTTGATGAACTGTAAAATTATTCGAAGTATTAACATTTCCTACAAAGTCTTCGCTATGAATTGGTTTTCCAAATTGAGTATACTCGTCATACATCATAATATTGTTCTTAACATTTGAATTTGTATCCCTATGGTCTATCCATGTAAAGCCACCATTTCCATCACCTATAATTATATGCCTGGTTGCATTTGCTGTCCTAACTCCTATTTCTGAATAAGCATGTAGATGTCCCGTGGTATCAATATCTCCAAGTATATACAATTTTCCATTATCTGCACTAATATAGGCTATAGTTTTCCAATCTGTTGGGTCTGTACCTGATGCTCCTACTGTACTTTGAATTAATAATTTATTATTACTACCTTCTCCAGTAAAATCAGGTATTATTCTAAACTTATCCCCATAGCCATCTTCTTTCCATTCGATGCAACCGTTATTTCCAAACTTAATTGCATTGCTAAGCATATTTAGAACACCGTTTATTGTGTCTCCTGATTTAGATACTTTTGCATTTCTTAATTCTTCTATTAAATTTTCAAAGTTTCTCGTATTCCCTGATATTGTAGATTGAAGTGTTGATATTATCCCATCAACTTCTTCTGTTAAAACAGTGTTTAAATATTCTTTTATATCTACTGATGCTTTATCAAAAAATTTTTTTAATTCTTCTGATGATAGTCCAGGCTTATCTGGTAAACTTTGATGATTGTTAACATTTTGATTAAATTTCGTTAATGACATTTTTTGTTCCTCCTATCTCTTTACATATCCACCTTCAAAGGCCTCAATTATTGCGTCATATATTCCAAAAGGCTTATCTAATTCGTCACTATAAAATTTCAATTGTAATTCTACGAATTTCTTCTCTTTAATTTTGTAGACTATATTTGAAGTATTAGATGTTGTGTAAGCAAAGTTTGAATAATCTATATCGTTATAATCAAATCCACCACTTGTAAATTCTTTTATAAACTTATCTGCTAAGACCTTGTTTGTCTTTTCTGCTACTTTTACCTTTCCATTTGGTATAGTCTTTATCTTTGCTACTCCTCCACGTTTGTTGGTGGTTTTATATTTATTACCATATCCAAAGTTATCCATTGGAGTAGTCCAATAGCTCTCTATAATCTCCCCATTGTCATTAGTTCCCTTGACAATAAAAATAGAGCCATCTTCGGCTCCAATAAATAAATTACCTTTATATTCTTTTAAAATCGTTGCTTGTGCATTCTCAAGCCTCCAATAGTACCATTCATACTCATACCCATTTACACTTTGATATAATTGTCTTATATCTGCTAAATAAATATGTGAATTTACAAGTATAAGTAAATATCCATTCCACTCTGTCATCATTGACAAGTCAAAATTATTTTCGTTCACAAGCTTATTGTCTACCAAGCTACTCTTATGACTTAGTAATTGTTGTGAAGATATATCATTACTTGAAATCCCTTCTAGTCCTGTTTTGCTTAGGAATACTATATCATCTTTATAGTTTATAGCATCTGAATAACAACCTGTAGATACGTTTCCTTGAAAATTAGGATATATTTTTCCTACTGTATCTGTTGTTGCTGTATGGTAAAATATAGTATCTCTTTCTTGTGAAGGCTCTTTAAATACCCACAAAATATTGTTTCCTACTACTAATGCTTTTATCTTACTTTCATCGGTTCCGTCTTGATAATAAGCAAGGTCACTTACATAATTAGGTTGGTTAAGTCCGCTGTGAAATACTGCGTTTGGATAATCTGGATTGCCTGTAAAAAACAATCTTCTATCAAACACTACCATCTTAGTACATTTTGATATTCTATCTATATAGCCTGAAACGACTTTACTGAATGTAATTTCCACATTATCAGTTCCACTTAGTACTGGTGCTGTAGGAGCAGTATTAAAGGTTATTTTTCCTGCAGATGTATTTACGGCATAATCCGAAACAACTATATCATTTACCTTTACCTCTGTAACATCTGTAATATCCGTTGTATCTAAATAGTACTCTGTTGAAGTTCCATCTGCTACAAATGTATTTTTTCTTTTAGGTTGTAATACATTTACATCTTGATATGGTTCTCCTCCTCCGCTTGGGGAACGTGATATAGTTGTGGTTGGTATATATGGATTATCACTTGAAACATCTTTTAAAGTTGTTCCATCATAAACTAAGTAATTAGCTCCATCTACTATATATATTTTTTCATTGAATATTACAAATGAACTTTTTGCATCATTCATATTATTTTTAAGTATTGTTCCTGTTGGGGTATCTGGAAAGTTCTCCCATAGAAATAAATTTGTTCCTGCATGAATTAATGCTTTGTCATTGTAGAAATATATACCATTTATCTTACTCATAAAATTAGCGAGTTCTCTATATCCTGGTCTTGTTTCTATGCAACTTCCTTGTGTGTCTTTGTAGTTCTTCCACACATTTAAAGCATCTGGACTTCTTGATAATAAAACTAAGGAAGGATCATTTGCAAAATCTACTCCTCTAAAATCAGAGTATGTTCTTCTTAAAGGTACACTTCTCATTAAATCACTCCCTCTTCTACTGTTATTGCTATACTACTTCTTGCCGTATCCCATGCTTGCATCTTTCTTTGATATTCTGCTAAAAAAGCTGTATAATCCGCACTAGGGTCAGCTTTTAAAATATCGTTTGCTACTAAGTATGGAATCATCATCTGAGCATCTTGGTCTGTTTCTAATGAAAAATCATCATCAGTTTCTTCTGTTATAACTGTCGGATAAACAAAATATTCTAAAATATACTTATAATTTGACGCTCTGTTTATATATATTTTTTTGCCTAATGTGTAATAATCAGGGGCTACTTGGTTGTTTTCTTCGTCCATTGCTATAACTCTTTTTTGTTGATACATATTACTTGGCAATGAATATTCTTCGTATCCTGTACCCTCTGTACCTATTTCTTTTAGTACCTTAGTTTTAAGTATTTTCTTTTCTTGGCTTAATTCTTGATATGCAGGAGCATATACTAAATTAAGTCTTGCTCTTATATCTTCATCATCAGTTAAATACTGATTATTTGGTGAGTATTCTTCAATTAATGCTAATGTTATTTTTTTATTTTCTCCTAATGTCATAATTTCCTCCTTAATCAAATTTTAAGCATTTCAAATCTTCTTTAACCTCTTCTACTGTCTTTGGTTCAAAATCTGGTAAAATGTATCCCTGTCCATCTTGCCATAATAATCTTGTTCCTTCAGGTAAATCTATTTCAAGTTTTGAATATTCTTTTATCTTTGCTCCGTTATGTTCTCTTTCATCTTCTATTTCTGTTATAAATTTTGTTCCCTTTATTATTTGATGTACTCTTCCGTCTTCTGTTACATCATCTACATCTGTATCTTTGTTTACTGTTAATCCTAAAAACTGATAATATTGAGGTTTTATCATATATCTTTCTACATGATCCTGTGGCTTTTTACCTTTGCATATTTTCTTTTCTTCTTCCATAATCTTCTTTCCTTTCCGCTTTTGTTAGAGTCGAACTAACCTTGTCCCATAAAGCGATATAAAAGGGAGATTTCTCTCCCTTTATCTATGCAGGTATTGTTTCTAGTAATGCATATATCTGCTCTGGTCTTACTACTTTTGCTCCATATACGTATAATCCTTTTACAATATCTCCAAATCCTTTTTCTTTCTCGATTGCTTTTACAGTATCAACTTGTCCTGCAAATGCAACAGCTTTTGAAGTTCTTATAATGTTATATCTTACATGGTCTGTTGTATTTACTGGCAATAAGTTCTCAATGCATACCATTATGTTGTTATATTTTCCTACTGCACCTTTCTTTGCTAAGTCAACATTGTTTGTTAATGTTTCTGTTAAAGCTTGTCTTAAGAAAGAATACATTTTTGGAGAAAATTCTCCATATAGGTCGTCTGTTGGTTTTACATTGTTTGTATATAAAGCAACTAATCCTTCTTCTACCTTTTCTACTGCATTTGTTTTTGAAGGTGTGAATGCTGTACCTTTTGCAACAGTTGAACCTGTTTTTTCTATTTCAGCTTTGATTACAGATGCAACATATTTGTCTCCTTCTTCGTGAAGAGCTTTTGCACATTCTCTTGTATCGTTTTCTAAAACTCCTGGTATAGATTGAGCTTTATCAACATTATCAAAATATCTTGCGAAGTATTTGAATTGATCAATTACTAATTCTTGATCTACTCCATCTACATTCTCGATATTGATATCTGTTCCTGGTGTATAAGTTCCAATAGTTGGAGCTACTGAACCTGTTATTTTTAATTTGTTTCCTGCTTTTATTTCTCCTTCAAATTGATAATCACAATGTGTTCTTAATCCTGTTAAAGTATCTAGAGCATTTTGTATTTTTTTGCTCCATAAAGTTTGTTTAAATACTGCTACTGACATATTTATCTACTTCCTTTCTTATTTTTTGTACCATTGCAACCTTGATTTATCGACTATTTCCATTATTTTTGGATTATTCAAATCCTCATCTGTCAATTTATCGAAGTCATCAGGGCTGTAATAGTCTTTTATTTGTTTAACTTGTGCATTTGATTTAGCACTTCCTGGACTATATGGTTTTTCAACCTTATTTCCATTTAATTTAGTAAACATCTCATATATTTTGGAGATGTCTGTTTGATTGTTGAATTGGTTACTAAAATTTTTAAATTCATCTGTTTCTAAAACATTTGAATCATACCCTTTAGCTTTCAATTCTCTTATGTTATTCCTTCTTGTTAGCTCTGCACCTAGAATATTAAATTCTTCGGTTTCTCTTACACTTCTTTGTTCTCTTGGAATACTTGCTATTCTATTAGCTTCTTCTTCCATATCTTCGTATGAAAGCTTAATGAATTGATTAGCTCTTGCTTGTCCTAAGATTCTTTCATCTTCTTCGCTGTAGTTGCTATATTCAGGAATGTCTAATCCATTTCCTTTATAAAAATCAGCTGTTTCCTTAATTGCTTCATCTAAACTATTTGTGCCTGTTCCAGCTTTTACGATATCTTCAAGATACTTATACTTTCGCATTTCTTCTTTGCTTTTATTTTCTCTTGCTCTTCTATCTCTGATAAGTCTCTCTTCTACTTTTTCTTCAAAAAGTTTATTAGCTCTTTCTTCGATTTCAGCTTCGATATCTCTTTCTTGAGTTTCTTCGGTTTCATTATCTACACTAGTATCGATATTTACTTCCTCTAACTCTTCTTCTGATGTTTCAGGTACATCAGTTGTTATGATTTCATCTTCCATAACTACCTCCCCATTTAAAGTCCGTCGACTATTAATTCCTTGCATCTTTTTACGTCTTAAGCACGTTTTGGACATATAAAAAGAGAGCTTATTTGCTCTCTTCATCACTTGGTATTTCTTGTGTAGCTTCATAACCACACTTTTTACATTGCAATTTCATTTGGTTGTTCTTGACTTCCTTGACCATCATTTCCACCAATTGGCATTGAGGACATTTCATTCTCTCCACCTCCTTGTAATTGCATTACTTGATTCATTGCACTACTTAATTGATTTGCTTCCATTTGCATCTGTGTTAGTCTTTGTTGATTTTCTTTTCTTCTTGTTACTATCTTCTCTAGAGTTGCTTTTGGCATTACAGCATCAGCAGGAAGGCTATCTACATATTCGTCAAAGGTTATCTTGTCATTCATAAATAAGTTCTCTAAACTTTGTTCTTGTGCAAACTTATCATAACTACTACGTGGTGTTATATCTACTTTTATATGAGGTTCTAGTTTTTGTAGTGCTTCATATGAGATTATTCCAGGTTCTTGAATTATATTTCCTTCGCTATCTTTTTGCTCATACATAATATTCATTCCATTTACTTCATAAGCTTTCCACATATCAAACCATATTCTTGCTAAATCTTCTACAAATGTTTTGTAATTCTCTACTTGTTCTCCTAATGGTTGTTGACTTGCTTGTTGTACTGCTAAAATGGCTTTTCCTGATGCTTGTGTTGGATCTACATTTCCTGTTGCTGTATCTCCTGCTCCTTCTAAGTCCCTTGTGTTTGTTTTCATCTCTGCTGAAAGATTACCTGCATCTGAACTCATTGACGTTGGATATATATAACCTATCGCTTTTCTTACATCATCTACAGTTGCTCCACCTTTTATTGCTATTGCTCCACCTACTTTAGTCAATTCTTTTGCATTTGCAACTAAATCTTGATTATATACAAGCTTTTGGAATGCACCTATTTTTACTGCTAAAGCTCTTCTTGCATCTATCTTGTTTATTTCTATTTGATTAGGAATAACACAATTTACTGCTCCTATTCCTCTTGAGCTTCCTTTCTTTTCTTCCCATACAAAGTGTGCTATAGGATATAAATTCATTCCTGTTGGCTTTTCTTTTTCTAATTCAACACATTTAGTTGCTTTAGTATAGAAAACTTTTCCATTTTCTTTATAGTATTTTAATAACACTAAACACATTGGATTTACTTCATCTGTTATTCCTGTATATCCTGCTTGTTCTTGTACTTCCGAATCAGGTAATATTAATTTTATTTTTGTATCTTCTATTCCTAATTTCTTTGCTTCTTCCCTTACTTGTGATACTGGTTGTCTATATGCAATTATTATGTATGGCTGACTTTGTATATCAGAACTATTTTCATTTCCATAGTAAACATTGTTTTTATCAATTACTTCTACTATGTTTTCTTCATCAAAATATGTATGAACTATTCCTTCTGAATTTATACAAGCATCTTTTGAAGCTTCTCTTACTTTTTGGTCTGCCTTTTGTATCTCCCATACCTTTGCCATATGGCTATTTAAAACCTTACATATTTGTTCTAAGGTTTGTCCTTCTGCGTAAGTATCATAAATGTTAGGATTAAATACTATTTCATAATGATTCTGTATTATAACTCCTAATTTGTATTTAACAATAGGTTTTATTATGTTTTGCACAACTGGTTGGATATCTCCTAATTTTGCGCCTTCCCATTGATTACCATGATAAAAGTTATAGTTTATTTCTGTTTCGGTATATAAATTGTGCGACCTATTAAACATTACTCCTTTTTGGTAATCTACCCATACTGTTGTTACATTCTCTTCTTCCTTATAATCCTGTTCCAATATTTCTCAACTCCTTTTGACCTTGTGGTGTTCCATCATAATTATTTATGTTATCTAAAATCGTATTTAGCTCTTCTAGTTTTTCTTTGTTTGCTTCAATAATCTTTTTATTCTCAACTTTTTCTTTAATAGTTGTAATTGGATTTTGTATATGTATAGGCTTTTCATTATTCAACCTATACCCACAAAAAAATCCTACGCATAGACAAGCTATACATAGGATTGTATATATTAAACTAATCATTTTTCTTTTTACCTCTCTTTGCAGGTTTCTTTTCTTCTTTAACTTCTTCTTTTTTATCTTCTGACTTTCCATACCATCTTTCTCTAAATAATTTCTTTTTCATTTTTACCTCCTAAAATACCGAAATAATGCTATCTGCATCATCTTTTTTTTCTCTTTTAAATCCAAATTCTACTTCTATAGCTCTTTGGATTTGTTCTACCTCTTTTATTTCTTTCTTCATACTTTGTTGTGTTCTTATATCAAAAGCTATTGCTAATGCCATAATTAAATCATCATGATAACCTACTTGTGCTTCAGCTCGTCCTTTTTCATTCTTTATAAATGTAAGTCCTTCTTTTAATGTATCTATATCTACTAATAATTCTATTGACTCTTTTATTATTGCTTGTAACTGTCCTAATATTCTTGGTCTGCTTACTGTAGTAGTTTTAAATCCATAACTTTTTTCTGTTTTCTTTGTGTACTTGTCTTCTTTAATTCTTACATATTGATTTGGATATTTTAGTCTTTCTAATTCTTGTATAGGAAATGTAGAATAGTTTGCTTCAATTCCTATTAAAGCTTTATTATAATACATTCCTAAACAATACATTTGCCTGGTATAACTTATTTCATCTAGCTCTTGTCTTAATACAGCTACTTGACTTCCATCTGTATTATCTAATACTTGTCCTATAAAATAGTCGCTACCTTCTCCTGCTGTATCTCCTGCTAATACATAAGGATAATACTTCTTTGGTTTTTCATATATCTTTATTGCTCCTTCTTTATCTTCTACCCATTTTATTTTTGTTATCTTTAATCCGTTATATTCAAAATCAAAATATCCTTGTTGAACTGGTTTTATATCTTTTACTTCTTGTATTCTCTTTATAATGTTTTCTTGTTCAAAATAACATTTTCCTGTACTTATAAATGCTTCTTCTGGAGTTATAGGATACTCTTGTTTAAATTGTTGTATGTCATTACCGCAGTTATTCGCTATGCACCATCTTCTCCATGTTAATTGTTCTAATGTCAATCCGAAAGTCTTCTGTAGCTCTTTTTCTTCTTTTGTTAATTCAAATCCTGTATAAGGCATTTGATAATCTATTAATTCATTCCAACCTATAAAAACTGGAACAAAATCATTCTTTCCTGCTACTGCATTGTCCCATAATTCTTTAAAGTATTCAAATCCGTTCGCTGTTGATTCAATTACAACCATTGTATCGGGATCATTAGGAACTGCTTGCAATAATCCTGTTAGTGTTTCTTTTTTATCTCCTGTCCAAAAGGCTAACTCTGACAAGTGTAAATTATTTAAAGTGTCTGACCTTCCTATTCCTTTTCCTCCTGCTGTAAAACATTTAATCTTGCTTTTTAATCCTGTTCCATTGTCATTATCAAAAACTAATTCTTGTGCATTACTTGCTTTCTTACTCGGTTTAATTGCATCTGGTAATTGGTCATACATTAACTTACTCATATTAAATAAGTTTCTTGTTGAATCTTCTTTGTGTGCTACTATAGCTGTATTTATATTTGACTTTGTAACTGTTTCTTTAAAAAAGATTCCTTCTGTTGCTGTACTAAATCCTAATTGTCTTGCTTTAAGTATAATTATTCTTACAGGTTTTCCTTGTTCTTTTAAACTCTTTATAATATTATAATATTTTAATTGAGGTTCGTTGAATTTTAATGGTACTATTTTACTTTTTTTATTTCTTATTTTTACATATTCTTCTATATATTTCTTTGTATTAATACTCATCTTCATCTTCTACTTTTTTGATATAATCTTCATAACTAACCCCAACACTTATATTCTCTTTTGGCTTTTCTCCTATCGTGTCTCTTATTACTTCAAAGGCTTTCGTATCTCCTGTCATTGCTTTTTGTATTATTGATAAACTTAATTTGCTTTGTGTATCTCCTTGCTCTAATAATAAAAGTAATTCTTCTCTTAAAGTCTTTCTTTGTGCTTTTAATTTGTTTGTTGCTTCTGCACCTTTTTTAGCAATCTCCTTGCGTTCTCGTTGTGTTCTATCTTTTAAATTGATTAAATTCTGCTCATTTGCCATATTGTATCATCTCCCTACTTTATAGTGTTTTGTTCCACTTCTGAATCTTCACATATCTTTTGATACCTGCACATAGTACATTGTTTCTTTCCTTCCACAACACACTTTGCTCTTTTCTTGTTCTTGTAGTATTGCTCTCGCTTCATTTCTCTTTCTATATTCTCTGCGATATAACTACCTTTCATTTGTTTACTCCTTATACTTTACTTCGTCATATTCCTCTTGTAGTTTTTTTATAACCTCTCTTGGTGTATCTTTATTTATTATTGCTATATAATGTCCTATTTCATCATAATAAGTGTATCTTATATAATTATCCATAAACTTACCTCTTTTCTTCTATAAACACTACGCAGAACATTAAGGATTTATCAAGCCTGCAAATCTTGACTTGTGAGGCATCTCGAGAAACCAACAAGGTACTAATCCTCCTGACCTTGTTATAAACCTTATCCCCTGACATCTTTCTAATATTCTGCGTACTATTTATAGCTATTAACTAAGATATAGCACCAGTATCTTCCATTTATATTTGAAAGGAGGTGAGCATTGCACCTATATATATTAATGTTGCCTAGTACTTTAATATCAAAAATAGAGCCATGCTATAATCTATAACACAGCTCCGCAAAAGAATAGGTCTTTTTCTCACTGTACTTATTATACCACAGATTTTAATAAAAAAAGGTCAAAAAAAGGTCAATCTTGATTTGTTTTCTCAATCTCTTCATAAACTGCATATATTAAATCCCTTTTTCTTCTTTTATATGTTTCCTCGCTAGTATGTAATGTTTCATTTATTATATGCCATTTGTTCTTGCTTTTTTGATATAATTCTTCAAATATTACCTTGCTATCATCACTTACTAATTGTAAAGCTTGTACTACTATTTTATATTCGTTTATAGATCTATTTAATTCTTTGTTCTCCTGTAATTTAATTACACTATTGAATACACTATCACTTATTGAGTATGGTGCTTTTGGTAGTCCATCTAAGTTTACTGCTCCTATACTCATTATATCGTTTCTTATATTCAATATATTGATACAATTATAATTATATCTTTTTAAGTATCCCTCTGCTTTTTTGTATTCTTCTCTTGAAAGCCTCATTTGTTACCTCCATATCTCTTATTTTTGAACTTCTTTTAATAATGCTAACTCCTGGAATCTAAAACATTCCTTTACTCCATAATCTAAATCACTATACAAGGCAAAATTAGGGTACATCTTTTCTAGTATGTACGATTTATCGCCTTTCTTTAGTATCATTGGTGCATATTTCTCCATCTTTTCTCACCTCTCCATAGTTCTTTGTGTATATCCAACTCTTAAAATTAATACATTTACTTTCACATTGATTTTGACCTGTTGTTTTACAAGTATATTGCTTACAACAATTTTGACACTTACTCATTTGTTTTCTCCTTTTAGATTTTCTACTAAATAATCATATAACTTTTCTGCTGTACTTAAATCAGGTTTGAATCCATTTTCTTCTAAATATTCTATTTCAAACTTCTTTCCATAGTCTAATTCATATAGCCACCAACCTATTAAATCAGTATTAAACATATCCTCTAGCACATTTACTAAATCATCTTCAAATGATATTGATAGACTACTTGCATTAAAGAAGTCTGATATTATATTATCGTGTAGTTCTTGAGCTTTTGCATTTGTTTCATTTACAAAATCGTTTACTTCTTTTAAGTGGTTTATTATATTTACAAAGTGTTTTTTAGTTATCATTGCTTTTATCCTTTCTTTTGATATATCTTATAATTTCATTGATTTTATCTCTATTCTCTTTAATGCTATAATTATAATCTGGTAATTCTTCTATCTCTTCTGTATTATCTTCTAATATTTCAACTTCATCATTTAAATTAATTCTGCAATCATCCAATTTTTTTATAATATTTGCTTTACATACTAGCATAACTTCATCTTTGTGTCCTATTCTATCCCAATATCTTATATATTTTGGCATAATTATTTCTTTTTCATCTGCAAAATCTTGTAAAAGTTCTATAATCTTTATCTTTTTATTCATTTTCTCCTCCTATCCAGCCGAAGCTCACGACATTTTAAGTTTATTGCTTGTAGTTCTAACATTGTAATTGCTTCATCTTGACAAGTAGACCCTTTATAAAATGTTTTATTTGTTGTATCAAATACAATTGTATATAGATATTGTCCTATATCTTTTTCATAACTAATTAAATTATAACTTTTATCTTTTTCATATCCCATATTTTCAAAAAGTTCATCTGCTTTACTCAATATTATCAGCTCCTTTCAATAAAGCTAATCCTACTGCTTCCTTAAATTCTCTATATGTCATCTGTGATATTTCTTCAACATTTTCTAACATTTCCTTTAATGTAATTCCTCTACCTCTTTTATCTTGAAATCTCTTTATAAGTGTTCTATCTCCAAATGCCCCTACTTCTTCTAAATTTAAAATACCATCTTTTGTGTTATAATACATTTCATAACATATATCACTACTACCCCATTCATTTTCTTCTGTTTCTTCTTCATAAAAAGTTATTCCTATTTTCATTGTTATATTTATAGGTTTATTATTATCTGCGTGTTCTCTCATACTTCCTCCTAACTGCTGTATATTACAGCTAAACTTTATATGTTTTATGTATTTTATTCCAATCTATTTTTTCTCCACAATAAGGACAATACTCAAATCTTGTTATATTGGTTGATTTTCTTCTATCTGAATAATCTTTTAATGTATATATACTTTCTTTGCTTGCCTGTATTAAATCTTCTAAAGTCATTAATTCATTCCATTCGTTATCACACCATAGACATATATAACAATCATTTTCGCACATCTCTAATCCTTCCTTTCTACATTATCTATTCTAGTTACAGTTCTATGTACTTTAATATATTTATCACATTCTGTTATTTCTTTACTTGCATATTTACAATTAAGGAAATATCCACAATTTAAACATATATTTAATTTCATTTTATCCTCCCACATTTTTCTAATGACTTTTTATATGTTTTATCACATTTTTGTTACTTTATAACTTATAGATTCCATCATTTCTTTAGTGGCTATGGTTTTTATATCTTCATATCCATACCACATAATATTTGTATTAGCCATTGTATCAGTAAACGGTATCAATAAACATACATTTTGATTTTTATAGTCAACTTGTAAGACTAATCTTCCATTTACATAGTCTCCGTTCTTCTATAATATCTATTAGATTACTAGAATGTTTGACTATATTCTCTTTCCATTCTCCAATCC
>Ga0326511_10000427_pt1 | contig 36705 bp, 52 predicted proteins | sample 0_2496_0518_D_FD_203701 | JGI IMG/M metagenome (GOLD analysis project Ga0326511, IMG submission 203701) | Bovine rumen microbial communities from UC Davis, California, United States - 0_2496_0518 | ecosystem: Host-associated > Mammals > Digestive system > Stomach > Rumen | place: USA...
TTTCAGAGGCAGTCAACTCTATTGCACCCTTATTGCACCCCGACACCCCGAAAACCCTTATGTAGCAACAAATTTTCGCCCCCGGAAGGGGGCTTTTTTGAATTTTAGAACCAGTCGCGAAAAATGGCTTAATGAAGCCAAATCCGTTGATATATAAGGGAATCCGGTGCTTTACAAATTGCTCGTCAAGGTCTAAAAAAGTGAGTAAAAGTGAGCAAAAGTGATTTCTATTGCACCCCCTATTGCACCCCTAAAAAAGCAGACCGCCTCGATGTGAGACGGTCTTTTTTCGTTATTCCTTATCTACTTGATCGACCTGTTCAAACGGGTCGGGAGGTTCGAGTTCGGGAGGCACGGTCGTGTCGCTCTTTTTTTTCAAGACCTCAATCGCATTGATGATGACCTTCGGGATCGGTACACCCATCAAGCCGAGATTCTCAATGATGGATATCGCCTCGTTGACCACGAATGCGATGACCACAGCGTCCCGGACAAAATTTGTGCCAATCATGATATCCAGTCGAGCGGCAATCAACACGACCAAAAGGACCCCGCCCTTGCGGAACAGCCCTTTCAGTCCGGCTTTGCTTTCGAGCGCCCCGGAATCTGTTTTGGGGGAGTTGTGAAAAACAGCGGCGACAATAAGCCCCGTGAGATAATCGACGAGCATAAAGATTAAAAGTGTAAGCACCGCGTCATCCCACCCGCCGAAGATTGATGCAATAGAAGCTCCTACGGCTCCCGTACAAGCCAAATAGATGTTTTTCATTTTGCCGCTCCTTGCCCTGTGGCTATCTTGAGAATCTGACGGGCGTCAGCTGCCGTGATTTTGCCGTCGTTGTCTACGTCGGCGGCTGTCATCTGCTCCTTGGTGAGCAGTTCCAGCCCGACCGCCGCTCTCAATGCAAGCCTTGCGTCGGCTGCCGAGACCTGACCGTCTCCGTCAACATCTCCGAGGACGCGATTCAGCGCAGCCCACATTTCGGAAACGCGCTTCTGCACTTCGTCGTAATCGTAGCCTGCCGCGGTCAGCCTGCGTTTGCGCTCTTCGCCATTGCCCCAGTCGCCGCGAATGACCTCCATCGCGATCTCGTCGATGGTCTTTGCCGGAGCATTGAGGCTGTCAAGGTTCGCCTTGACCTTTGCAACAAACTTGCTCCAATGCGGGAGAATGTACAGTGGGCAGTATTTCGGGGCGTACCAGTGATTGTGCGTCGTGAGCTTCTCGATGCCGAGACCGTGCTTGTCCAGCAGAATCGCCGCGAGAAGAGCGCCACGATCCTCCGCGCCGGTGTCTTCTGCATCGCCGGAACCGTCCATGATGATCTCGATGGCAAGGCTTGTGCAGTTGCCCGGACCCCAGTAACCGTCGGCAGCGTGATAGCCCATTTCGTCCTCCCGAAGCGTCTGCCAGCAGTCGGTTTCGTCGATGTAGTAATGCACGGATACGCCGCTCATGTTGCCGTTCAGAGTGGCCCGTGCGTACTGTTCTGCGTCGTTTGTTCCCGGCGCTTCGTTGATGTCTGCGGTGTTATGGATCGTGATCCATTGAGGTGTGCCGCTGGTGAGTTTGCGGTTCGGTTTGTACTTGCTGCCGTCCGGGATGGTCTTGGTCTTGATTTCAAGCCCATGCTCGACCCGAACCGAATCAGGAGTCAGAAAAGCCATAAAAATACCCCCTTTGCTTTAGAATGTGCGGATATAGAAGTTGTACCCAATTGAAAGCTGAGTGTTCCATGCCATGTAGGATTGGAACCTGAACGTGACCTCGTTGTTTGCAGAAACCCTCGCATTGCAAACCGGGAAGGACTTATCCTCGGCAGTTGCGACGATAAAGCTACCCTGCGGGATGGTGATGTCGGAAGGAATCGTAACGGTGAAATCGTCTGTGACATAGAATGTCCCTTGCTGATGCGTCGTTGTGAAAGCCTGCCAAGCACGAACCCACGCCTCGATATTTCCATCGGACCAGACACGCCAACGCCAACGACCGCTCGAACCTGTACTCGTGACATAGGGTTGCGAAGAAGAGTGCAAAATCTTCCACGGGTCGAGCGTCCACGAGGAACCACCGTCAGAAGTGCTGCCGCGTCTCTGTGCAATGAGATTTCCATCGTATGACGTATAGGTCTGCATGATGTACCTTACCGTAACAGACTCAGTCCATGTGACGCCGACCGACTCCTCAACAACGAGTTTCCCGGCGTTGGCTCCGGTGGGCATATTCTGGCTTGCGTTTGCGCTTGCGTTCGTTGGGAAGCCGTAAATGCCGGGGTTAACAGCGCTATTGCAGTCGATCCCTGTGGACGGGACGAGGTAATTTGACCCACCGAGAGGCAACAACGGGAAGCCCTTTCGGTCGTATTCGTCGGCTGTGACGCTGTCAGACTGCACCTTAAAGGTCGTAACCCCGTGTAGGTCAATCTTTGTTATGGTAGTTCCAGATCCGTCCGGCTGAACCGTTTCGACTCTTATTGCGTTGTTCTCCTCAAGCAAGCCCTCAAGAATACTATAATACGCACCGTAAATCAGCGTTTGCACGACAAGCTTTTTGTTGCCGGAAAAATTGCTCAGATACTGGTCAATCGTCTCACGATTGCCGTTTGCGCGGACTATCATTACGACATCATTGATTTGGTCAATGAGTGTGTTGTAATTTGCGTAGGAGGCAAAGCCGCCATAGCCTGACATCGCAGCTGATCCGATGGGAACTCGAGTTGTTTCGCCTTGCGTTGCGAGAAAAGCAAACGAGATGTCGCCACCGTTGATGGTTGTGCCATACAGAGTGTTGATGCTAAACGCGACCTTGATGTTCTCGCCGTCGATCGTCAGGGGGAAGTTCCTGCTCATTGTGCCTGTCTCCAGGTCTTGCAGCTGGTTGTTGTCGAGATTGATCTTAAATGTGCCGTCTCGGCTCGTCATGGTACCGGCGACGATGTAATCCGCGTACAGCTTGTACAGTGTCAGCATATTGATTACGGCGTTTCCGTTCCGGTCGATGCCGCCTTGCCACACCGTCTGGTCTCCGTCCCAATGATCCGTGTAGGCAAACCCTCCGGCATTCATTGTGAAAATGTAGGTCGATGCCGCGAGAGTCGCCGCGTTGTGATAGTAAATAATCGACCCACCGGAGCCGTCATCGACAACGGTCTTATACAGCCCAAGAGAATTTGCGATCATGTCGTTCAGAGAAAGCAGATTGTTTTCGGCTTCGGTGTATTCTTCACGCTGTCTAGTCAAGCTGTCCCGTATTCCCTCGATGACCGCCTGCTGTGCGTTGGTCATGGGGTTCAGCCCAGCGTAACCTTTATACTCCGCGCTTTCACCTTTTGCTTCGATGGAGACAGGGCCGTTAATCGTAATCGTTGCGTTGGTTACAAGGGAGGTATAGGTCTGCCCGTCCTTATCAACGTAGTCGATCATATCAAACGGCTCAAGGTATGCCATTGAAACGACGTCGGCTTGCATCGGGTAGTAGTTGAGTTGCAACCGACCGAGGACGTTTTCGAGCATTCGTTCGTAGTTAAATCTGTTGAAGAACGGATTGTCTTCGAGGTCGAGAACATACCCTTCTGTGCCGTAAAGATAGGTAGATTCGCCCTTGTGTACGCGAATCCCCGTGTAATTAATCGTTCTAAGCGCACGTTCGGACGAGTATCTATCAGAGAGTTCCAGCGTCTGTTTGTTGTCAGCGCTTTGAGGATCGAACCACACAAACTCAAATTCGCGGGTCTGGTTTGCCGCCCTCGTAGTAATCCTAACAGCACAGCCCATGACCTGACAAAGCCATGAGACGATTTGACGATAAGTTACCTTCTGCGGGTTCGTTTCGCCTTCACGGGGTGCAAACGGATCGGTATAGGCAACAGGGTACTTGCTTGCGTTGGCATTGACATTATAAGATGACGTAAAATTCGCACTTTGAATGCATTGCCGGATAGCGTTTCGACAAACATCGAGATAGGACATAGACCAGTCAAGTCTGTTCACGGGATATTCTTTGTCCAGCAGCACCATATCATCAAGGGCGACGCATTCAAAAATGGTGCCGCTCTTTTTCACCGCATCGATCGTGCCGGTGAAAAGCACCATAGTTGCCGTTTCTGTAGTGTGTGGGCCGGTCTGGGCAGGCCATCTCGCCCACGCTGTAATTCTCGCGCCAGCGAGGTCGTCTGCCCCCCAGCTGGAGCTTTCTCGGACGCTGAACGACAGCTGAGACGAGCAGACGCAACCAAGCTCAATATCGTCCGTAGTCGTCCCGGCAGAGTCCAGAACGACAGACCCCTGAACGATCACGTCGTCCAACAGGTTAAACGGTTCGGTTTGCGTGTACTGCGGCCAAACAGTAATTTGACAACTGACGTGCGCACCACGCCGGAGCGCTTCGCGTCCGTCGTATCCTTGCGTATTAAATCTCATTCGGCAATCTCCTTCCCGTTATGTAGTTTTTATCGCGCCGTTTCGGTCGATAATCTTAAACGACAGATTCTGCCACAGTCCCAATCTATGGTTGTACATGGGCGCGGACCGATTGCCGACGTAAAATTCAAGCTGTTTGTAGGTGCCAGCAAGCGCGTCATAATACTGTACGTCAAGATACTCCGGCTGAAAAAGCTGGAGAACCCTTGAGACTGTGGCGTTGTCGATATTGTTCCAAACGAGTTCGAGTGCAACGACCTGACCGATTCGGCACTTATGCATGACGCAGTCTTCGGTTCGTCCCGCGTCCGATTGGGACACGTCCTCCAGCTCGTACTTGTACTCGGAGGGGCAGGGGACCTCCTCCCATTCAGGCGAAAGCGCCCCCGCCGGTTTTACCATTTTTATCGGATTAAAATTCTGATCAGGCATACTGTCACCTCCGATTAAATCGACACGAGAGTCCGTCCGGCGCGGCGATTCATGCGACCGAACGCGCTGAGAATATCGGCACCCGTGATGCCATTGTTGCCGTTCTCTCTCGCGAGGACTGCCAGCTGTTGCAGGAGCTCCACGCCCTGTGCAAGCAAGGCATTCTGCGACGCGTTTGCGGACAGCACACCGAGTTCGACAGCGTCGCGCATCTGGTCGGTATTCATCACGCCGGTCCGGGTGCCAAGATTGGCAACGACCTCGGCACCGGCTTCACCGGCGATAAACGCCGTACCGGAATCAACAATACCGCCCTGTGCCATACGCGGAAGGTAGATTTCGGACAAATAGCCGATGTTGAACCCGAAATGCTTGCCACCGAGAAGGGGAACCCATGACGGCACGTCAAAGGACAGTCCGTTCAGGGCTGTGATGACCCGGTTGATTCCGCGAATCACTCCGTTTGCCATTTTCTCAATGCCGCTCAGAATGCCGTTGATAGGCGTAGCAAGAGCCGTTTTGAGCTTTTCCCAAACTTCAACGACTTTCGTCTTTAGCTTGGTGAAAATGTCGATTACTCCGTCCTTCAGCTTTCGGAACGGTTCCTTGATATTCTCTGGAATTTTGTCTACAATGGACTGAACACCTGTCTTCAGGTCTGTCCAAACCGTTGTCGCATTTTCCTTTGTTCTTGTCCATATATTTGACAAATTCGTTTTAAGAGTCGTCCAGGTTTCCGTGGCTTTATCTTTCGTTTTGGTCCAGATGTTTGTCAGCGAGGTTTTCATGTTTGTCCAAATTTCCTCGCCCTTTTTCTTGAGATTTTCCCAGCTTTTTTGTGCGGATTCTTTGATCGTCGCCCAAGATTTTTGGAAACCCTCTTTGATGCTTGCCATCGTTTTTTTCAGGAACTCTCCGAAGCCGGACCACATTTTTTTGATCCCCTCCCAAACCATCTCAAAATCGCCCGTGAAGACGCCTTTGAGGAACGTCAGGAATCCATCGAGGTAATCAATAACAAAACCGATTACGCCAACAACAACATTTTTGAACACGCTGAACACGTTCATAACGAGATTCTTAAAGAATGTAAAAACAGGTTCAACGACGGTCCAAACCTGTTGGATAACGTCGCCAAGGTTTCGGAAGATATTCTCGATCTCCGGTCCCTTTTCCTCAAAAAGATCGGCGACGTCCTGAAAAGCCAACGACAGCTCGTCGAAAATTTCGACAACGGTATCACCGAGCCATTGGAAAATAGGTTCGCAGGCAGTAAAGAGCGATTCTACGCCAGATGTGATCGGTTTGAGAGCCGCGTCAACCGCCGTCAATCCAGACGACACGCTGTCAAGGATTGCCGGGAGTCCGCTCTGCAAAAACCATCCTGCAATCGGCAAAATCACATTTTGATAAAAACTCGACCCCGCGTCGATCAACGTCCCGAATACGCCCTCAATCGAGCCGAGAAGCCCCTCAAACGAGGTCATAAGCGGCGTCAGGTCAAGAGTACCGACCCATTCCGCTGTCGCCCCCGTGACCTTATCAATCGCACCGAGGAGGTCGTTCCACATATCAAGGATGTGCTGGATGATTTTCTCACCGTTGCCGTTCGCCTTCCATGCCTCGTCGATTTTTTTTGCCAGCCCACCGACAATGTTGTTGATGTTGGTAAAAATCTGCAAAATATGCTCGATCATTGTGGTCCCTGTTCCGTTGGTCCACACATTCGCAAACGACGTACCGATGTCACTGACGAGCGTTTTGATGTTTCCAAAAGCGTCTTTCATCGACTTGATTACATCGGCACCCTTGGTTTCCCAAGCCTCCTTAAAGGGGTCAAGGAGTTTGCCAAAGATGTTCTCCGCGTCGCCAAGATCGACTTCCTCAAACATGGTAGACGCATTCGCACCGCCGCCTCCGGCACCGCCGCCTCCACCATTACCGGAAGAGTTGTCGTTGAGCGGGTTGATTTCGTCAATGCCGAGAATCGTGGCTTTCAACTCTTTCATCGCCGCGTTTGCACCCTTCGCGGCACCGGCAGTCGCGTCGCCCCATTTCACAGGCTGTTTGACGGCTTTTGTCCATGTGGACGCGCCTGTCAGCCTCGCGATGACCATGTTGATCACGTTGAGCAGATCGACAAATTTGTCTACGATAAAGTCTATTGCCGGGGCAAGCGCATTAATCAGGGGCATTGCCATCGCGCCGAGCGAGTTTTTTAGGTACTGCGCACTCGTTGCAAGAGCGTCCATCGATTTGGAAAAGGCTCCACCCATCGCCGCAGAATAAGCATATGCGTTTTGGATGCCTTCTTTAAGCGCGTCCGTGACGGCTTTAATTGCCGACCGAATCAGTCGGTACATCGCGATGCGCTTTATGGTTCCAAACAGCTGACCGAGCTTGCCGGAGGATTGTTTCGCGGAGTCTCCAATGCCCTTGAACGGCTTCGACAGAACCGACTTGATGGACGATCCGGCTTTTTTTGCCCCGGAGGTGATAGATGCCCACAGAGAGGACGATTTCTTGCTGGAGCCGCTTGCAGCGTCGCCTACTTGCTTGATGCTCCGGGCGACGTTCTTCGCTTCGGACGCGGCAGGCTTCATCATTCCGTTGAGCTTCGTGGAGGCGTTGTTCAGCTGAGTAGCAAGCGACCGGGCCTCTGCGCTCGTGGATCCAAAGCCCTGAGACGCGGCGTTCAAGGCGTTCCGCAGTTCGCCGACCTTGCCGCTCTGGAGGGATATCTGCTGATTGAGATAGTATTGCTGTGCAGCGAGACTCCGAGCGCCTGTGCCGAGGATGTTATACGCGCTGTTCGACGCATTGATTTGACTCTGCACGTTTTTCAGCTGCTGGTCGAACTCCCTCACAGCGTTCTGTGCGGTCTGTAATGCCGACTTCCAATTCGATGCGTCGGGCGCGTTTTGTAACGGATTCGGCAGGGGAGTAGTCACGCGCTGCGGTTCGACGGCGACTGTACCGCTCAATTGTTCGGCGTTCGGAGCAGGTTGGCTGCTTGCAGGCTTTTGTGCTGTCGGCATTTTTCCGATGTTGCCGACCGCACCAAGCGCTCCGAGACCGGACGCAGCCTCTTGAAGCTTTGCGAAGTCAACGTCCTTCAAGGACCGAACCGCGTCACCGATACTCTTGATTTTCCCAATTGAAGTCGGGGTGATTTTGATTTGCCCCGCGTTATTGATTTTGGCGATGTTCTCTGCAAGCTCGGACAGCTTGCCTGTGCTTGCGTCTTTAAAACTAGACAGCGCACTGCTGATACTGTCAAGCTGTTTCTTGAGCGCACCCAGCCCACGATTGTTTACGCCTTTTGCCGTGCTGTCAATTTTTTCGAGCGCTTCGACCAGCCCCTCGACCTCCTTGACGGCGCTTTTGGAATCGCCCTCAATTACGATTTTTAAGGTCGAGATCTTGTCATCGGGCATCAGCTATCACCTCGTTTTTGCTTGTTGATCGACATAGCTTTTCCCACAAACAGGTCAAGCTGTTTCTCAAAGTGTTTTTTAGCTTCGGCTTCCTTGCGATCTTCTGCTTTGTTTGCCGTAAGCGGAAACGGCTGGTCAAGATACGGCTGGGGCTTCGTAGCCTTTGAAAAGGCGTGAAGAATCGGAGCCACACTGCACAGCGCCGCATAGAAATAAGCGCCCTGCGTCCACATTTCCTGATTTCGCCGTTCATTTTGCATATCGAATGCCTTGCGGTAGTATTTGGTCAGCACGACATCTCCATTCCAATACTGGTCGTATGTCATGCCGATGGACAAAAAGAAGGGTAAGTACTCCTCAAATGTCCGGGTATAAGAAACGGGGGCAGGGGTCGATGCCCCGCCCCCGTCGTGGGTAGCAAAACCCTCGCTTACCAGCTTGCGACCCAGTCGGCGTTTCCCTCGTCACCTTCATCGGGTTCGGCCATGAGCGCCTCAATCGGTTCGTTGAACATCTCCGCAAGCGCCTCAAGGAACTTGGGCTTGTTTTTGATGGAGCGAAAGATCGCGTCGATCTTGTCCTGCTTCACGAAACGATGATGCGCGAGAAACGCACCGGCGAAAAGTTCCGGCAGAGTAGACATAGGCTTCGATGTGATTTCGTTCGCGTCAAAGCCTGCCTTCTCCATCTGGCTGATGGTCTGCCGAGTGTACTCAAGCGTGTACTCGGATTCGATGCCGTTGTCGTTGTACTTGATTTTAAGCTGTTTTGCCATTGGGTTCCTTTCTCTCCTGATCAGGAGAACGAGATAACAGTGGAGGGCATGATCGTGATGGTCATATCAACGACCTCATTAACGCCCTTTCCGGGGACGAACACGGAAAGCTTCCCCTTGAAGGAGAACTTGCCGTTAGAACCGTCGGGAGTGACCACGCCGCCGGATTCGGTGCCGCCGAACCACACAGCGTAATCCTCCTCGGTGTCCTTGAGCGCTTCAAGGGCTGTGTAGTCGGCCTTGGTGTAGTTCGCCGTGAAGGTGAGAGCCTCCTGAGACTGAATGCCGGGGATGTAGGTACGCGCACCGTCGGACTGTGTCGTCGTCTCTAAGGACTCGGGAGTCCCCCCGAGGTCTCCGAACTCTTTTATATCGAGGACTTTTTCGTAGGTATCGCCAGTACCCTTCTTCATGAGGAAGGTTTTGTAGGTGGAAATTGCCATTTATATCATCTCCTGTAAATGACTAAATCTTTTGACACGACAGCTTCGTAACGGCTCACGAGCCTGTACCGCGTCGCGTCATTGCCGTTGACCGGCATACACATCGTGCGCTGGAAACCGAGACGGTTGAAAGCAGCGTCCACGGTTCGCTGAATGGATTTCGCTTGTGCCTTCCGGGTGTTCGTGGTGTTTGCGAAAATATTCACCTCAAACACCGCGACGCAGAAGTTTTCGATTTCATCGCCGTCCGCACCCTGCCGATATGGATAGCAATCGGACATTTCTATGAAAACAGCGGGGAAATCGCTTGGGAGCAGTTCAAGCACACCGGACACGGTGGCGTCGCGAAAGTTCTCTTTGACCGCATTGCGGATGACTGTATAGACAGCATTTTCCGGGTCGATCATGCGAAAACCTCCTTTGCGATTTTTAAGATCTGCTCTTGCATATCTTTGGATGCTTGGTACATCACTCGATTCGGCGGGTTACCGTGAGTGCGGATGTATCCGGGGTGCTTCTCGTCGGGTTCACCGTTCGTGCCGGGGTCGCCGATGTACCGCCACGAATCCAGCTTGCCGAGATGGTAACCGTAGCCGCCTCTCGTGTATCCGAATTCACTGGCAAGTTCGTGCTGTTCGGAATAGTGAACGCCAGTACCAAACTCAATGAAGAGAATGGTGGATCCTTCGTACCCGATCTCAAGCGTCGTGTCAGAAATCCACGCCGGTCCGGTCGGGTAGTCATCCTTTGAACCATCGTACTGCGCTTGCATATACCGTGTATTGGCAGTATTAATGCCTATCTGTGCAAGCCTGTCCATGAGGTCGTGCAGCCTGTCTTCAAGCGACTTTTCATAGGCTTTGAGCTGCCGGATAACCTCGGCGACGTTGGTCGTGATTTTCACGTCACCGCCACCCTTTCAAGCGCGATTGCCGTGAAATTGTGCGACTTGGCGATCCTGCGTACGATATGGTCAAACTTTTGGTTAAACACGCCCGGACGGGGTAGATTATTGATAAAAAACACGGTTTGCGGCTGAACGGCACCGTCTGCGTCGCTGTTTTTCATAATAACGACGCGGTCATACCGCTCGTCCTCGCCAAACATCTCGTTGACGATTCTGCCCGTCGGTTCGGACACGATTGCATCGACAAAAATCGGAATATCGTACTGAACTTCGCGCTCGCCGGTGTAATTCCCATCCTCGTCGGTCTGCTCCTGTACTCCGCTCATCGGTCGGCAGAATGCAATCAGTTGTGTGTCTCGTTTCAGCAGGGTCATTTTTATCCCCCCAAAACGCGCACGAACGGCGTGACGCGTCGAAGCATTGACGCCGGAATAGACGCGCTCTCATAAGACCGGCTCGTGCCGACCTCCGAGTGCGAGATCTGCCCCTCCGCGCCGCGCTTATTGAGGAGGTAGACCGCGCACTCGATGACAACGCTGTCATACTTTGACGGAACATCGAAGTCCTCCAGGTTGACCTCGCACGGGTAGAGCCTGTCAAGCACGGCTTCCGTCGCCATTGAAAGGTACGCTTCGATAAGGTCATTGTCTCCCTCGCCGGTCGCGTCCTGAATGACTCGGATTTTTTGCTCGTCCGTCATGTGCGGTCTCCTCCTTTAAGTGTTAAAATTGGGTCAGGTCGCGTTCGCAAGCGGTTTCATGTCGATGTAGGACTTCTCGTCGCTTTGGATCTTAAGCCGATATGCCGTGAAAGACGATCCAGTATAAAACATCCCGTTCGCGCAGACGAACGAATTTACCACGTCGATATTGTCAACAGCCGCACGTAACTTCTCGCCAGTCGGCAGCGTTCCAGTAAAATAGACGTTGGGAGTCTCTGAAAGAGCCGCCGTGATCGCCGCATAGGTCACGCCCGAATCGGGTGTTGCAACATAAGTTCCGGGATCAGAGCCAGCCGCCAAAGCAAATCCAAACTCATAGGTCGGTTTGAGGTTTTCGGGCAGAGAGGCTTTCGCCCACGCGCCATTAACGACCATCAGTACATCGCCGTTGTCATCCGAGGAGACAGAGGGCAGTTCTTTCGTAGGATCGGCTTTATCCCACGATCCTGCGACCACGGTCAGCACCTTGCCATTATCGGCAGAGGTTACTTCAGGTAAATTGCTGCCACTCGGCTCGGAGACCTTTTTGAGGATTTTGACGGTCTTGTTGGAAAGGTCGGGGGTGTCGGACTGGACGAGAACGCGCCCTCTTTCGTCCTCCCACGCAACCATCACAAGAGGTTCGTCGAGATTGACGCGAGACGGCACTTCGGCATCAAACTGTACATTAAATCCAATAAGCGGCGATCCTTCTTCACCCTGCACCATCGTACTCGGATTGCTCTCGTCGTTGAGATAGTAGGTCTCGGATTCGCTGATTTCGGGGACATTCTCAGCGACAGCCTCGTAAGAGTACTGCCCCTCCTGTCCTTGCATCTTCCCGACCTGAATCTCCGCCACGGTCTCATAGGTCTCGGACGAGCCACCGCCGTTCTGGACGGCCTCTTTGACAAAGGCAAGCGAACGGGAACTTACGGGAATGTCTTCACCGGCAAGAATCGCCTCGATTTGATTGTTAGGAGTAAGTGCCATTTATATCACCTTCCTTATACAATCAGCCGCATCAGGCGGTGAGGGTCATCTCAACGACCTTGGTGTCATCGACCAGCGCGGCAAGGAAGTACTTGCGCGTATACACCGTATTGGTACGGGTGTTCGCGTCGGCGGCAGAGCGGTTGAAAATAGAGGACTGTTCGACCTCGGTGCCGTCCTTCAGGAACAGCTTGACCGCCTCGCGGGTAGCCACGATGATCTTGCCGTCGGTGGCCCGCTTCGTGGTGTACAGGTTCACACCGGCTACCGTGCCGATATAGCCGGAGCGGGAGAACGCCTCGACATATTTGAGGTCATCCTTCAGAGCCTTGCGGACCTTCGCCTTATCAGCCGGAGAGACAAACGCGAAGATTTCCTGATCTTCGGGATTTTCGAGATTCATGAGCGCGACCGCGTCCACGAAAGCGTCGAAATCGAAGAACTGGGGAGTAGTCTTCAGCGTAGCCTTCTCGTACTCAGCGTAGATGTCGTCCTGGAATGTGTTGTACAGATCCACCGCGCCGTGACGAACGCCAGTGACAACGATGAGGGGATCGGTCATGGCTTCCTCGTCCTGATAGACAAAACGGTTCTGAGCCAGCTTGATCTCATACTCGTGGGGCGTAAAACCGGCGGTGATGGTCTCGGTGTTGCCTTCGCCGACGCCGAGGATCTCAGTGCCGTTGGTGGCAGAATATCTGTTGATAACGCGCTTCATGCCGGGAGTGCCGTCAAGACCTCTGTCAACGGTCACAAAACGCTCAAGGTCGAGCTTGGAGGTCAGCTGGTCTTCGACCTCATTGCTCAGAAAAAAGTTCGCATAAGGGGTGTTGGGCATTTTATTTCCCTCCTAAAAGTTGTTTATATGCTTCGGGATTTTTCTGCACCCAGTCTGCACGTTCGGCAACAGACATGGAATACAGCTTTTCTTTGGTCATTTCGGTCATGCCGGTTCCCGCAGGCGGCACAGGAGTCCCGTCGAGAAGCGTGGATTTCAGCTTCTTGTCATGCTCCTCCAGAAATGCTTTTTGATTCTTAAAGACCGTCGTGAGGTCGCCCTCTGCCATCGCGATTGCGGTAGCCTGCGCAAGTTCCGCAGAGTAACCGAGCGCCACGAACTGCTCCTTGTGCTTTAACGTGGTCAGTTCTTTTTCCAGCGCGGCGTTGCGTTCAAGGACGCGTTTCTGTTCATCCTCGCGCTCCTGTTTGGCGCGTTCCTCCTCGGTGAGCAGCGCGGAATGCTTGCGCTTCCACTCAGCAGCCTCTCCGTTTGCCTTCGTGACGGCATTCTGGAGGCGCTGCAACTCAGCCGAATGGTCTTCAAAGTTGTAGTTTTGCAGGGCTTCGAGCTTCTGCTCGGTGGTCATGTTTTCATAACCTTCGATTTTGTCAGTAGGGATAGTGGGCATCGTTTTGCTCCTTTCGCGTTTGTTAAGGCGGTTCCCTCCGCACAGATTTCTGTTTTTGGTCGGCTTGTCTGCCGTTCGCGTTTTAGACTCTTCCCTGAGTAAATATAAAAAGGACTAAGCGCGATAGATTAGTCCCAGTTGACTGTGGCCCGTCATCCGATTATGGCGGTCTCTATTCGTTTGTGACGTTTAATCTCAACGACAACGAGCTTACCGTTCACTCGTTTTAACTCGACCGTGTTGCCTTGCTTCAGGATTCGGTCGATTTCCCGAAGAACGGCAGGGGAAAACGTCTCCGATGTCATTTGATGTCTCCCTTCAGCACAGGTTCCAGAAAGCACCGGCAGCGCGGATGCGGCTTGTTCGGGACACTTGTTATCTCATACACGTTCCCGTCAAGCGCTCTGCATTCCGCACAAGTTCGGCGGTCAAGGATTGCGTTCCAACGTACAAACCGAACGCCACGGTCTATCATGGCTTTCTTGTTCGCCTCATCCGTTGCGTTGTCAAGCGCCTGCACGGAGATTCGGAAAAGTTCGGTCGCCGCCTTTTTCGCCTCTTCGCGCCGGTCTTCGGTAACGGTCATCGCCTCATAGACCTTTGCACGGCGGCGCTCGATCTCCGGTCGAATCGCGTATTTCAGAACAGGATCCACCCTGTTGAGAAGTGTATCGATAAACAAATAGTCGATCTCGTCTTCCTCGAACGGGTCCTCCGGCTTTAGTCGTTTCAGGATCTCAATCAGCGTTTCGTCCGCTTCATTCGGATTCAGCTTGTTCGCTTCCTTGCGGATTTGCCGCGAAACGGACGCGTAGGTCTTTCTTGCCGTGAGGAGCAATGCGTCACGCAGCGCTTTGTAGGAGTCCCGGTAAATCGCTTGGAGCATGAGAAGCAGTTCAAGCAAATCTTCATCGTCGCTCACTCGCCGAAAATATCGGAGATAAAGTTTCGCGAGGGCCGCAGCGCTTCGGTCTGCGTATCTGTACATCAGGCGACTCCTTCCTCGGCTTCAAGGGCAGCATTGCTGTCCGTATCGTCGTTTACCGCGTCAAGCAGACCCTGTTGCTCTGCTTTCAAGGTCTCCTCGTAATACGCCATGCCCTGTTCATACGCCAGCTGCGGATTATAAAACAGTCCGCAAGTTTCATACGCAACCTTCGGCGCGATCTTGTTCTCCTTGAGCATCGAGATCAGGACGTTCGTCTTTGTCGCTACGTTGTCGTAGAACCGGCGCGTGAACCGAATATCCACATCCTCGACCTCAAGCGACCCCTTGCCCCTGAGTCTCATCAGGTACAGCATCAGGTCGAGCGCCTCGATCTCAGAAGCCCGGAAATAATCCTCCGTGGTCTGAGCCTGTGCCTCCGCAGACTGCCAGCCGTCGCGAAAAATTACGGCGCTTCCGGTATCGGACGTACTTGACCCGCCGTTTCGGTTCGGCATTCCGCAAATCGTAAGAATGCCGTCGTACAGGTCATCCACGAGAGCTTGCGTTTGCGTTTGATTGAGTTCTTGTGTGATGTACTTTACGTCGCCGTCAGCCGGACATAGAATGCCGCCCTGCTTCAACAGCTTCGCGTAATTATCATCGTCGATGTCCACGCCCTTCATGACGAGAAGGGATTGAATAAACTGTGCAACGCCCTCGGCTCTGTTTGTTTCGACGTCATTGATGGTGTCCAGCAAACTAAGAACGATTTCAAAAGCGCCCAGTCGCGCCATGTTCGCGGGGTATTCATAGATCGGCACCCTTTCCAGCATATGCCTCTCTGCTCTCACGATAACGCCATCAAGGACCTCGATATAGAGACGGTCGGTATAGCAGCAGTACCGCAGCGCTCCGTTTTCCTCTGGCACGATGTAAACGCCGAGGAGGACTTTCTTTCCGAGACCGCTGTACCGCACGACAAATGCGTTTCGCGGATCGAGCGTGTCGATTTGGAACGGGATCCTGTCCTGTCCACCTCGCGGCAGTACGATACGATACGCAACGCCGCAGACGGTAAACCATTCGGCAAGCTCCCGGTCCTTCGCGATTTTATTTTCGCGATAGAGATAGTCGTTCAGCAGGGAGATTTCTTGGTCGTTCGCAGCCTCGCCTCTCCCGATATACTGAATCGGCTTCCCCACGAGATACCCGACCTTGAATGTCACGATTTCGTTCGCCCGGTTCATCACGACGTGGGACAAAATGTCATCCCTGATCGTTTTCGTCCGGGAAAGAATCGGCTGATTCCCCTTGTAGTATTCGTACAAGTAGGTAATATCAGACTGATTCAGCGCGTGTACGTTGATCGCGTCTTGGAGGACTTCCAGGATATTCGATTCGTCGATAACCGCCTGATTCGTAAAAATCTGTCGGCGACCGAAAAGGTTCAATCGCTGTTCCGTGTCGATCCCTCCCAAAACAAAAAAATCCGATATCTCTATGGTAAATACTACCACAAGTCGCGTAGGAATGTCCCGACAAAAAAAAGAGGGCATATTGCCCTCAGAAAGTACGCTTGAATATTCTCACTTCGGCTTTATGATAATTGAGCATATCAACCGCCATAGCCAACGAATCGGGAGCGTCATCATGCTTATTTTTTCCAGTAATTTTGAAACTATATACATTCTGTAAAAACCTTTCATACTCCTTTGGTCTCCTCCCGCTTTCCAAGAAAATGAAACGTTCGCGAATGTCCGGTGCCGCCGCGAAAATGCGCACCTCTTTTGCTTTGTTTGTCGGTGCCGCCTTGCTCGTAACGGTAGCCTTATATCCCTCCGACTTGAGGATTTCACCGACGCCGTCCTTATACGCCTCTGTCATCTTGGTCGCCTCGAAGCGCAGTTCCTTTACGCCGTGAACCATCGCGGTGTGCGCTATGATAGGCTGTGTTATGCCCTTTTCGCCGTCATTGAAAACGACGTCCGGCACGAAGATATCGTCCCCGTATTGCAGACAGACCGGCGAAGCTGTGAAGTCCCCGCCGCCGAAAGCCGGGTCGATTGCCATGAAAGCGCGGTCAGGTTCTCCGTCAGGCAACACTCCGTTGTAATACCTCAGGTCGTCCGGTTCAAACAGCGTCCCTTCGCGCTCAATAGGTTCGCCCATATACTGCGCAAGCCATGACGCCGCGTCATTGTTTCGTTCAAACGAAGCCCGTCTGCGTTGATAATACAAGGTGTCAAATCCAACGCCATACGGATAGTTGAAATTGCTTTCATCGTTTTTATCGAGCGCAGGCAGATTGATGACTTTGAAACGGTAGCCCTTGTATTTTTCGTCGTTTGTCAAAATGTCCATGCGGATGCCTGCAGGGTCAATCATGCTCCAACGCGTACCGATCCAAAGGTATTTGGTCTTGCCCTTTCCACGAGGGATAAGGTTATTATCCACCTTCGTCCACTTCGACATGAGCCGGTCCTTCGACAGGGCTTCCTCGATGCCGCTGACGAGGTCGTCCGAGATGATGACGCCGTCCTGCGCATCACAGGCCCCGTTGATCGTGCCGTCAATGGAGCGGCACGTCAAGGTCGGATAATGTTTTCGCCTCTTGATGTCAATTGTTTCGTCCGCAGCGTTCGTCCGCACAATCGGGCTTTCCGGGAACACCTCGCCATAGAGATAAGTGTCCTTGTCCGTCATGACCTCAAGTACGCCGTTATAAAACGCCTTTGTGATAATGTCCGTATACGATGAGTACAGATTCGGATGCTCCGGGTCGCGTCCCATTAGCCACGCCACATAAAATATCATGAGTGTCGATTTGCCAACGCGGGGAGGCATCGAGAGGAACAGTTCGTCAAGTTCGTCATTGGTCAGCGCCTGCAATGCGTCAACGACTTGCTTTAAGACGGCTCGGCGCGGCTGATAGAATCGCTTCTCAGGATCTCGGTTGATCTCAATGTACAGCATAAACGCATCGAGCGAGTCCGGCGCGTCCAATAAAAGCGATCGCTTATACAACGAAAAGAACGGCTCAACGTCCTTAACCTTGGGCATCTGCCGCGTAATGCAGTCACGCAGCCACCCATTGAGCCGGTGCGTTTCCTTTGGTTCGGTCTTGATCGATTCGCATAGAAGCGTGAACAGATCCTCGTATGCCGTGATGTCGTTCGGCTTGTTCCGTATGACCGCGCAAATCGTTTTGATTACTCTGTCCATTACCAGCGCACTTCGATTCCTTTCTTCCTTGGATTGTCGCTTAAATACAAGACCTGAGGACGAGCCGTCACGGACGGCAAAAGCATTTTTTGCAAGGCATAATCTCCATAGGACTGCCACGCCACGCACGATACGACAAGATAATCCTGTAGAGTCACGCGATTGTTTTGCGTGTCCATGACGATGCGGGACGGTCTCGTCACGGTGCCTTTATGCGTGTGGCCAACGACAATGCAGTCCGCATTGAGGATGTTGCCCCACCGTTCATTCCGGTTGACGGTCGCCCCGGTCATCCCACCGCCGCTGCCGTGAGTGACCGCGAAGGTATAAGCCACACGCCCCTGGTCGGCATACTTCTCGCTGCTGTATTTCACGCCGACAGAAATCTTGAGAAAAGCGGCATTCTGTCTGTACACGTCCTCAAGATCCAGTTTGCAGGCGATATCGAACGTGGGGTCATCGTCAGCGTCCTTGAGAGACCGCCGCTCGTGATTTCCCGATGTGATGCAAAGCACCCTGTCCCGCAACGGCATGAGGCACTCCGTCATGTACTTCTTTTGGGACATCGGTCGCAGAAAATCATCGAAAGGCGATCCGCACGAACTGCGGGTATTGTTGTTGATCAAATCCCCGTCAATGATCAGGTACGCGTCAGGATCAGCCAGCACGGTCTCGCAGAATTTCTCCCACTCCTCATGCTGATGATTGATTGCCCCGAAATGAATATCGGCGATTGGATAAATCTTGATAGACTTATCAAACCGCCGGACGATCATGTCAAAATCACTTTTCAAGGTTTCCCCCCTCGCTGACCGCGAAAGGTCAGCTTTATTTTAATGCTCCGGCTTTCATCGCCATCGCCATCCCGTATGAGATGTGCGCTTGACCGTTTCGCCGTCTTTCTGCGTCATTCTTGGCGTATTCGTCAATGCCCTTGCTCTTCCCCTTATATCTATTTTCGTATCGCTCCCGAACGCCTCGAGCATTGTATTCGTGCGTATCATATTTGCCGCCGACAATGAGAGTCGTCTTGTGGTGCTTCTTCGCGTCCTCGTCCCGGCAGTCCTGACACAGCTGCGTGTAGCTCGACACGATCCCGGTCCTTCCGCACCGCTTGCACACGATCTCATGCGGATTCAAAAAATACGCCTCGCGGCATTCCTGTGAGCAAAAGCGCTTCAAACCGCTTCGCTTGAACTCTCCTCCGCACTGTGCGCAACGAACCATCAAAAACCCTGATTTCTGCTTTATCTCGGTTCGTTTTTATGGGAAGGAAAAGAACCGGTAAGAAAACCTCCGTGGCACCGATGAATGGATTCGCACCATTCCCGCCGGAGTCAAAGTCCGGTGTGCTACTTCTACACCACATCGACATGGTGGGCGGTTTTCAGAGTCGCCCAGCTCCACCAGAAAGGAAAGAAGAGGAAGAAAATGAGGAGAAGTCATTCCATAGCGGTCCGGGGAACTTCCAACGAACCGCTTCGCCCGTCTTTGCACAACCGCGCCTAGGGAGATGGACAACCCCGGAGACGTAAAAATAGTCTCAGTTGGAGCAGGGAGACGGATTCGAACCGCCATGAGTGCATTACAAATGCACCATACTACCGTTGTACGATCCCAGCATTTCCCGCCCTGCCGCAAGGCCACGAACGGCAGAAACGGGGTTGGAGAAAACATTTCGCAGCCCATTGCACGGAGATGGGCGGCTCCGCGCAAGAGGTATCAAAGGGCTACACTTACATTCTATAGGACGGGTTGTCGGTTTGTTCCGACAAGTCGCGGTTTTCGCCGCGTCAGCCTGCACCTGTCCAGTCGATACGCTGTCCGCAACACCCGCAATACGCCGAGAATCCGGTCAGCTCGGTCTGACAAACAGGACATTCAATGTCCTGTTTTCTCCGATTCGGGACTTCCGGCAGCTGCTTCTTCAACGCTCCTAACAGCGTCATCGAAACCTCCGGCTGCTCGATCCTGATGTCTATGCTCTGCTTCACCGCGCTCATCGCTTTCTCGATTCTTTCGATATAATTCATTCCAACACGCTCCAAATTAAACTTTTTCAAGGGACTTTTCACCGAACGCCGCAACTTTTTCAAGCGACTTTTCCAGCCGACTTTTCCAACGAGTTCGACCCGTTTCTTCACTTCATTAAGCCGTCATTCACAAAATTCGCCCTTTTCTTGCAACGAATCACACTTTTTCGGCGCGATTCCCTTAATTCAACTTTACTCCCGTCCGCGTCCATCTGTCCCGACAAATTTACATCGCGGATTACAAAGCCGTATTATGCATTGAGTGTGAAGATTCTGCCCGGCGCGACCTGATCGCCACGACGCGGCATTTCCGTTACGACTTGATCAGTCTGTATTTGCACAAAATCGGCACTTTGTTACTTTTCGTGCCATTATAGTGCATAAAAAATTAAGGAGTCCCGTTTGAGGACTCCCTTTTTTGTTTTTGGAAAATTTTTCGGGGACGAGAAAATCGTCACAGGCACCCGATTGAATGCCAGTATTCGAGCGCGTGTCTACGCATCTCAATCGGCACGTTCGGGAAAGTCAATGCTTGCTTCAATGTCAATCCGTGGTCGCTCATCCTCTTTTGGATCGCGGCAAGCGACTTTCCATATTCGGCACACCACTCGCTCACAGGTCTTGAAACACCGTCAATGCACCATTGCTTCTTCGGCAGACTTCTTCGGAAATTGCCGACCTTTTCGGCGTACTCGCTGCTACCCATCGTGTTGTAACTTCTGCCGTCATATGCTCGAATCAATTCTCTTTCGACATTAAGCACTTGCGTTTGGTTTTCTACGGTCGGTTCGAGCTGAAGAACAATTTCCTTCTTGATGTTTTCCCATCCGAACCGGCGAATAGCGTCAGCGATCTTCGGCGTGGTGTACTTCTCGCCATCCTTTGCCCACCGCGTCTGCGTGTCGCAAGTCGAGCCAATATAAACATATCCGTCCGGGAATGTGAATTTGTAGACGATTGTTCGCAGTTTCATCTCGCAATTACTCCTCCGTTTCTTCGGTGAGAATCGGTTCGTGCGTCACTTCGGACGTGCCGCTCTTGCCATATCTGTAAATTCCCCGATAAACATCTTCATTGTTCAAAATGTTCTGCACCGCCGAATGATGGAACAGCCCGCCCTTCTTCGTGCGGTATCCATTCTCGTTGAGTTTCTCCGCGATCCCGACGAGCGTCTCTCCGTTCTTGCGAAGATCAAACACAAGCCTTACGATTTCGGCCTCTTCGGGGACAATGATGAGTTCTCCGTTCTTTGCCTTGTACCCAATCGGCGGCTTTCCTCCGGCATAACCACCCTTGTTCGCTTTTGCCTCCCTGCCCATCAACGTCCGCATCTGAATGTTCTCGCTTTCCATCTGATTGAACGAGGAAAGAATACCAATCATAGCGCGTCCCCACGGCGTGGAAGTGTCAAGCGTCTCATTCAAACTGACAAGCGCCACATCGTTCTTCAGCAGCACGTCCTCGATAATCGTCATCGTATCCTTCTGCTTCCTTGAGAGCCGGTCAAGTTTGTAAACGACGACCGCGCTCACTTTCCCGTCCTTAATCGCAGAAATAAGATCGTTCAATCCGGGGCGATCCATCGTGCGACCGCTTACTCCGGGGTCAGACCAAGTGCCGACATACGCCCAGCCCTTCGACTCAATCGCGGCCTTGCACATACGCTCCTGCTCCGCAATGCTATACCCCTCTGCGGCTTGCTCCTGTGTGCTGACCCTTGTGTAAACTGCGGCATTCTTCATCTCAAACATCGTTTCCATTCCTTTCAATTTCGCTTTGCAGTTACTATTATATGCTACTTACTATTATTTGTCAAGCGGTTTTTGTAAATTTCCCCTTTTTGTTTTGAAAAGTGCTGAGAGGACTCACCCCGACCTGGAATCCGATCCGCATATACCCCGGACCGGTGGACGCGGCCACCGATCCCCGGGAACCGATGGACCGTCAAAAAAAGCCGGGGAAAGCCGGACGCGATCCCCGATCCGGGCGACGTGGGGACCGGGGACCGGGGATAAAATCCGAACGACGGACGCGGAGACGCGGGAAAGCCGGACGCGCTGCGCGTTTTTTTAATGAATTACTATTTTTCTTAAAAATCGGTAACTTTCCTATTGACTTTTACCATTATATAGTATATAATAGTAACTGTAATAAATGAAATATGCGATCCCGGCTCGATCCGGGACGCGGGACGGCGGCCCCGTCCAGAAAGGAAAAAATTATGAAAATTGAACTTGCAATGACCACCCTGAAAAAGATCTACGGGAACGTGTTTTGCACCGGCTACTGTGATCTTCAAAAAATCATGCAGCACTACGAACCGTCCTTTTATAACGCAGGCGTATATGGCTGGAACAATGATACATATGTAATTTATGCCGACGGACAAAGCGTCGCGATTTCGACCGGATACCGTAACACGCGCGGGCCGTTTATTCACCGCGAAGAATTGGAGCCCTTCAACGCCGCAGCCGACGCCATCGAAGCAAAATACAAAGGGCAATTTAGCGAAGAAGCCTACGACCAGAAGCGGAACGAATATGCCGCACTGCGTGAATCGTTCACAGCTTATCTTCTGAATAGGTAAAATAGAAAAGCCGGTCCGGCGGCTTTAAATAGGGTTTAGGCCGGACGCGTTAAGCCGGGGATTATTTCCCCGGTTTAGGTACCATAAAACAGAGATTTTTGAGGAGGTGCAAAAATTGACCTTGCAAGCGCCCGGACTCGGGCTTGATATCCTGAACCAAACACATACACTAATAGCCGGAACTACTGGTTCCGGCAAAAGCGTTCTGCTGGATCAGATTTTGTATTGCTTTTTCTGCGATCCGTCCCGACGCGGGGCCGTCCTGATTGACCCGAAGCGGGTCGAATTAAGCCGGTTCAAGTCGTGGCCGTCGGTGTGGGCTTGTGAGTCCGAGCCGGACAGGATTGTATCCGTTCTGCGCTCCGTCCTTGATTTGATGGACCGGCGCTACATCGAAATGCAGCGAACCGGCGACCGAGACTACACCGGCCCGGCTTGCTATGTCGTGATAGACGAGCTTGCCGATCTAACCAACACGCCCGACTTTCTGCCCCTTCTGGTGCGGCTGGGGCGGCTCGGACGCGCTGCCGGGATCCACATTATCGCGGCGACTCAAAGCCCAGACCGCAAGACGATCCCCGCGCAACTGCAACAGAATTTCCCGGCGCGGGTTGCGCTTCGGTGCCGTGACCGGATCGAGTCAAGGCAGATTCTCGGCGCGCCCGGTGCGGAGTTTCTGCCGAAATACGGCAAAGCCATGTATTACACGCCCGACACGCTTCAGCCCGTCATGGTGGACGTGCAGCAGATCCAGCCGGAACAGTGGCAAGCCCTGAAACAGTTTCACAATATCACATGACCGCCGAAAACGGCGGTCTTTTTTTGTCTCGATTCGCGCCGCATCTCATAACATCGCCAAAATTGCCCCTATTTTGCGTTTTCGCGTTTAAAGTATAGTTTGACGGCAAACAGGCGAAACACGAAGCAAGGCGGCAAAACGGCAAAGAAAGAGGCATTGCAGACTACTTGTGACTTGCGACCACCACCAAAACGAAACAAAGCGACCGCAGAGGAGGAGCTTTCCCCTGCGGTCTTGTTTTTGTTCATGCGTTCGGTCCTTCTGCGGCTTCATCGACGAATTCGACCTCAATCGCATCAAACGGGCTTTCTGCCTCAGGCAGCGCCGGTGCGACCACAGAATCAAGGTAGCGTTCGCGGATCTCGGCGGGGTCGCCGTTCTGCATCGGGTCGCCCTGAGAAACGACGATTTCCTGCTGATCCCGATAGCCCAGAGTGTTCTTCATAATGAAAATTCCACTCACCGGATTGATCTTGCCGTTCTGCATATAATCTACCATCAAAGTGTCCAAAACTTGACGGGCTTTTTTTAGCACTTTAACCGAATCCGGGTTACCCCTCTTCACACCATTACAAAGCATATAGAGATAAGCGCGGTCGATACCAAGAGCAAGGGACAAAGCAGCGAGAGACGGTTTAGCGTCATCTTCTGCGGCCATTCTGAAATAAGTCTCGCACCGCTCTTCGACTTGAGCCGGGTCGCTCATTTCGATTTTGGGCAATGAAGCCAGCCGCATTGCATGGCTGATATACTTTGTGTTGTCTCCGGGAGCAGGATTGAAAGTCGAGTCAGGCCGTTTTCTGCCGAATCTGCCGTGTTGTTCTGTGCTTTCTGCGATTTCTTCAGGAGATAGACCTTTTTTCGCGCCGTTAAGGATTCTTTCGGTTTCGGTCATTGGGCTTTTTCCCTCCCTTAAAAATGGTAAAAAATGGCATTTTCCATACTACATTTATGATTCTTTCTGAATTCATCAATAATATATATGGTAACGTGTGGTAGCGTCACGAAGCGGCACCGTCCTTCTCTTCAATGCTTTTACGCCCGGTGATTTCAGCATTCCACGCTGCGACGTCAACGCCTGTTTCTTCGAGGAGCTTCAGACGGCAAACATACGCCGTATCATTGCCCATCTGGTATTTTTGCCGCAACTCTTCATAGTGAGCGCGAAAATTGTCATAAAACCGTCTGAGTCGAGCCGCACCAAATCCCTCCGTGTGATGCAGTACCCAGAGAACGATACCGTCAAAGTCCACGTTCAATGCGTCGTGCTGTTCAAATACGGCTTTCTTCGCGGCCATGTCGATTGCTTCGCGGGTCTCCTTAGAGAGTCGTGCGTCTAGCTTAACCTTCATTGTTTAATACCTCCTTATCGCAAAATAAGCGTTTCTGTGAGTTCGGACATCTCGTCGCGGATGTCATTTGGTTCGACCTTTCTGCTGGCACACTTTCTGCGTTTTAAGCAGTTCAGTTCGCGACATTGTTTCAGGAGCAGGCAGTCAGCACATTGCTCCGGGATCGTGTCGGCACAGGTCATGTTGTGTAATATCATTGTCTAAATACCTCCTCATTTCGGCAGAGCTTTTCAACGAGCCGTCGGTCAGTCTGTAAAACCTCACACAGCCGCGCAAAATTCTTTTCGCGGGGCAATGAGATTCCAGTCGTCCAATGGCTGACGCACCCGGACGATACACCACAGTATTTTGCGACGTCCTCCTGAGAGATCCCGAGGTCACCGATCCGCTTCAACATCCACGTCCTGAACGGTGATCCGAAAAACGGGGTCTTACTCGTGAGCTTGTCTTGTAATGCTTCGACCTCTTTCACGAGTTTTTGAATGATCTCTCCCTGTTTTTTTACGGCTGCACAAAGCCGCATATAGTCATTTATGGGGATCTCCATTGTTTTCTCCCTTCTGTTTATTCTTTACTATTACTAAGTCGTATCCGAGAGAGCGCAGACCGCAGATAAAATCGAGATCGCACAAAAACGAGCAGCCGTATGAGTAATCATAAATAGTCGTTCTATGCTTGTTAAAGTCGTTTGCAATTGCGCTGATGGGTCTTTTCCCCATCTCTTTGGATAAAATATCTGCCAATTGTTCAAAAACCAACAGAATCACCTCATTGTGTTGTTTATCTGTTACCACTGTTACCACCTAAAATAGCTTGGTGGTAACACATTTGGTAACATGGGTTTTCCCTTATATATCAAGGGATTTCGGGTTTTAAAAATGCCTTGTTACCACTGTTACCACCAAATTTACATTCTTTCAGGCGAAACAATATATTTTTTGTTCGGTGAGTGAAAAAATATTTTTTTCTCTATATAAGCGTGATTTTTTTTGGTAACAGTGGTAACAAACAATTTTGACCCACCGAAAACCGTTGCTACATAAGGGAAAAGTGGTGTTACCACCAGCCCGAAAAAAGTGGTAACAAGGTGGTAACAAAACGGGGTTTTGTGGTAACAAAATCGGGTCAAAACGGGAAATCATCGTCTTCTGTGGCGTAAACAAGGCTGTCCTCGTTCTGCCGGATCACAGCGCATCGGACAAGCCCGTCCTTGATTCTCGTTGGGACTGTGTTGTGTTTGCCGTTGGTCTTGAGGTGTCCGCGCCGGTTCGCCCAGGACAGAAACGAGTTGGAGTTGTACCCGGCGTTGCTGAGTTCCCGGTCGAAGACGGACTTTATTATATAAATGTATCCTCCTTCAATCTTGCCCCAAATTTCGCCGACGTACTCACCGTATTTGTCCGGCACGAATCGAGCCTTCTGCCGCACTACAAGCTCGTTGATGTACTCGTAGGTGCGCTGATTGAGATCGACCTCGTCGCGCTTTGCCATGATCTCGGACAGGTCTTCAATGGTGAGAGCGTACCCGTCTTTGAAAATCAGTTCGGTCGCAAGGTGGTCAGCCGTCAGAAGCGCTGAAGCAGAAGCGGCTTGCTTATCCATCGAATCGGTGTTCAGCAGTCGTTTATAATAGTCCTTCTGGAGCGACTTTGCGCGTTCCATGTTGTCGGGATCTTGCAACCATTCCACAAAGCGGCGACCGGCGAAACCGTAGTTTGCTCGGATCGTGTCGCAAAATGGCGGGATGTCCGTGACGATTTTCTCGCTTCCCTCTACAGACAAAATACGATTGACCGCACCGGCTTTCGATGAAAAGGAGGTGATCGTGTTTTCACCTGACGATATAATGCAGTTTCGCCAGCGCCCGATTTTTTGCAAGCCGCCGATCTTCGTGGAGCGCGTCTTCCCGGCTCCTTCGCAGAGTTGATAAATGAGATTATCAAAATCTCGGACGCCCTGAGACTCCTTGATCTCCAGCTCGTCGATGCAGAGAGGCAAGGAGTTAACGAAGCCTGCAAGCATCTCAAGACCCGCACTCGTTGAATTAAAGGTGGTAATATACTCGCCGACTACCGGCTTGCCCCAAACGGAAGCGGCAACCATAAGCGAGACGGTCTTGCCGAACTCGGTGGATCCATGCAGATGGACAAAGAACGGAAGCAGACCGCACGGCTCAATGAGGACCGAAGCGAACGAAGCAGCCAAGGCAAGCCGTCCGAGCGTCTTTTCTGAGCGCATCTGCGTCATTGCTTCACGCCACTTTTCATAGGAGCCGTCCGTCCGAATCGAGTTAAACAGGTTTTTGTATTCTGCTTCGCCATCGAAAGCCAAGCCGTCCACGAACGGCGCGAAGCCGTGTCCATCGATCCAGCCGAGCCTACTCACGGACTTCTCTTCGGGGAGGACGTCTGCGTTCAACTGCTCCATGTCGAAGAGGTATGTAGACAAATCGTTCGCGTTCCTTGCGTTCACGGCAATTCCCTTATCAGCGAGATGGACTATTGCAGACGGGGAAGCGAGGATGGATTTTGCCACGGTGATCGACCGCCAATATGACGAGCCGCTCTTATATGCTATTTCGAGGCGCTCGTCGCCTGAATCGACATTTACGAAACGCCGGACTGGCATAATCGGATGTTGGCAAATCACGATTGGGTTCCCGGATCTGTCAATGCCCATCACGCCCTCGTCTTTGCAGATATACCGCCCAGAAAAGAGTTCCAAAGGCTGTCCGTCAAATTCAGTACCGTTAGAATAAGAAACCTCAATTTGACGGCTTTTCGGCGCGTTATTGCGGCTCTTGGCGTAGGCATTCCAAAGAGAGATAAAGGTTTTTACGCCGACCTTGGCGGCAGCGGTCTTGAGCCTCTGCTTCATTTGCCCCAGCGCGAACGGATCGTCCTTAAAACTGTATAAATATTCATACGGCGCGGTCGTATCAAGGAAGTCCGCAGCAGAGTAGTCCGGCACCGTCAATTCAGTTCGTTCCACCGCTGCATGACCTCCTTTCTATGGATATCGGCGCGTTCGAGGTCGTCCGTGTAGCCCTCAAGGTATTTGCACGACATGATGTAGAGCGGGTCGAGTTGGTCTGTAGGAGACTGCGGCGTGTGCGCGTCCCGGATTGCCGTCAACCGTTTGACCGTATCAAACAACTCCCAGTATGCGTTGTCGGCAGCGTCAAGTTCAAGCTGGAGATCGCGACGCTTTCTGTTTTGCTCGTAAACCGCCCTTCCTCGCGTTTTTGCCACGAGAGGGGAGTCCGTATAGAGTCCGAGGTGGAAGTCCGAATCAAGCCGTTTCACGGCGTCTTTGAACGGCAGGTCAAAGAGTCCCTCAACGAGTGCAATGACGTCGCCATGCGCTCCGCAGCCGAAGCAGTAGAAGTGGTCATTAAAGACCTTACACGACGGCGTTTTTTCGGCGTGGAAGGGGCAGAGCGCAAAGCCTTTTGCGTCCGGTCGGAATCCATACATTGAAAATGCGTCCGGCACAGAAACGGACGATTTGATGATTGGGACAGCGTCCATTCAAACTTGCCTCCTCTCGTTGAGAATCTCAATGATTCGGTCGCCGGTCTGCGCTTTTGAGCAGAACCGGAATTCGCAGTCATAGGTTTTTGACATCGTGGTCAGGATCTTGTACAGACGCTCACCACTCATTGCCATCGGGGAGGTGCGCAGCCGGGGATTGATCCAGCCGCGCACGTCCTCAAGGGAATGAATTTGACCGCCATGCTCCACAAGAAAAACAAGATGAATCCCCGCCGCCTGCGCTCTCAGAAGCTCGTCCTTGAATCGCTTGTGATCCTGGCACACGTTCTGAGCGACTTCGAGCAGATTCTGCTTGCGGTCAACAACTATCATCGGATTGTCCAAACGTTGATAGTCGCCGACATAGAGCTTCGTGGAGATGTGCGTCACGCCACGACGGTCGAATGTTTCGATGATCTTTTTTATAGCACGGGCTTTTTCCCGCGTATCGATGAAAACGGTCATGTTAGAACGGGAAGCCGTCATCGTCAGCAGCAACAGCAGCCGGTTCAGCCGGAACAGCCGGTGCAGGCGCGTTGTTCTGATCGGAGACGCTGCTGTCCTTTTTACCTCCGCAGAAGCCTACCTGATCACAGTTGACCTTCCACGCGGTACGATTCTTCCCGTCCTTGTCGGTGTACTTCTCCGACCGGAGCGACCCCACCAAGGAGATCATGTCGCCCTTGTGGAAGTAGGTGCTGACGAAAACACCGGTCTTCTGCCATGCCTGACAGTCGATGAAATCGGTCTGTTTCTCTTCGCCCTGCTTCGCATAGCCTCTGTCACAGGCGACCGTAAAGCTGCAAACCTCGGTGCCTGACGCGGTGTTTCTGAGCTCAGGGTCTCTGGTGAGCCTTCCGAGCAAAACCACAACGTTGTTATTCTGCATCATCGATAAGATCCTCCGTTAACATTAATTTGACAACCCGCGTTCTGCGGCAGTAGTTGCACTTTTCGCATCGCGTCGGTTCAATGATTCCGTTTTTGATCGCGTCGAAGCGCGGCGCGTTTTTCTTGACCTCGCCAAGTTCGTAGTCAAGGGCGGCCTGATCCACGAGAAGGAGAGCGAGGTCGGGTTCAGGTTCTTTGGTTGCGGCGTTGAGGATAAATGGCAGTTTTTCTCCCGTATTCTGCCTCACGATCTCCTGATAGATCGCGCCCTGAATGTCGTAGCCCCAGTATTCAAACCACGGGACACGGCCCTTTTCGGGGACGTATTTCGGTTCAAAATTCTGCATGACCTTGCCGTCCACGATTGCCTCGCCGGGAAGAAGTGAGTCAAGCTTGCACTTAAAAGGTACGCCTGCGATCTCGCCGGTGAAGATGGGCTGATGCTCACCACCGAAGTAATACATCATTTCGGGCTGTCTCTTAATCGCCTCGATGACTTCATCAGCGTGAGCAAATTCAGCCTTGAGCGATCCGTCGCGCTTGAAGATTTCAGGATGCTCCGCGCAAAACAGATCCATTTCGCCGGAGAAATATGCATCCACATAGGACCCGATAAGCATGGCCGGAGTTACTTCGGTACGATACTCCCCGTTGATTTTAGCGAGGGCTGCCGCCTCGCAGCGAAGGAAATCCTTATACTGCGAGGCCGACATATAATCGCGATTGGCTTCTGCGGAGTAGTAATTGTCACTGTTCAGCTTCATCGGGCTTCTCCTTTTCTGTGGTCTCGACGGGTTCGGCGTCAGCCATCAACGCGGCTTCCTGCTTCGCCTTGATTTCTTCTGCAACAACCTTCGCGCATTTCAGGCAGAGCGCCTTGCCGATCTTTTTCTTGCAGTACGCCGCCGCCTGTTTGCTCGTCATGTTCCCGGTCGGCAGAATCGGTTCGCCGCAGTTTTCGCATTTCACGAACTCCTCTGCGGCAGGCGGGAGAACCGGCTTGATACGGAGCGCGTCGTACACTCCTCCGAAGGCCCGGACAGGCTCGGTGATGATGGTCACGCGCCTGCCCCGGAGCTTGTCGGAGTCGCGGGTCTTGTACAGCTTGATAATGCGCTTTTTGTTGGTGATGTTGAGGATCATCGGCTTGTACTGCGGTTCTGCGAAATAGCAGACCGTGCAGTTCTCTTTGCGTCCTTCCGCTCCGGTGACAGCTTCGTCGCGGATCCCGGCGATGGTGAGCGTGATTTCACCGTTCGGCACATCCTCCAAGTCCCAGCTGCCGAGGTAGTTCGGGTTCTTGCCCATTTTCATGATATCCATTCAGTTCGCCTCCTTTCCGTTCAGCGCGGCTGCGACCGCTTGCTTGTAGCGGCCCGGTGCGCACATCTCCAGCATAAACCGGAGGTCATCAGTAAATTCCAGATCGACGTGGTCCGCAGAGGGATACGGCTTTTTGATAGCACGGCAGAGCGCCTCAACGAGCATATTGTGCCGCTGCTCCTTGAGGGACAGCTGATCGTAGTCGTACAGGTCGATGGTGACGGTGGGCTTGTTTTCTTCCATTTTTGTTTTCTCCTTTTGTTATTTATTTTTATTGACCCAAACCTTGGGCAAAAAGTCCCAATCGATGGGTTTTATGCAGTTTTCACAGCCGAGGACCTCTTCGCCCCGGACAAAAAACCTATCCGAATCAGCCCCGCAAAAAGGGCATTCCGTGCGAATCGGATCGACGGGTTCTTCGGTGGAATATCCGAGCAACATTAATCCTCACCTCCTTGAACAATCGCGCCAGTGCCGTTGCAAAGGACCGTGTCGATCTCTTTGCGGAGACTTGCTTCGGCGTCGTAGAAATGCTTAAAAACGACGCAATTTTTGATGTCGGCTTGCCACCAAGCACACTTTTCACCGAGGCACTCGCCACCACCGATAATTGCGGCTTGGCGCTCAAACGGGCATATTTTATTCGGCATTTTTATTCCTCCTCCAAATCCACATCAAGATAAAGCCCGTCATACTCCTCTTTGCTGACAGATTCCCACACGACCTCGGAGGAATCATCCTCATAAATTACCTTGTACCCGATCTGCCAGTCATCCTCGACCCAACGGCTGTGATGATGGGCAATCGGCACAACGCTTTTGCCGACCTTGATGGTGGTGTATGTTGTCCAAGTCTGCGTGTGAGCCGGGATAAAACGCTTGTCAACGGGGAAACGATTAACCTCTTTCCCGTGGCAAGCGGACAGGGCGAAGCAGACCGTAATGCCGACGATGATGCAAATGGAAAGCGTAATGATGCAATTGACTAATTTTTTCATAATACCTCCTCGCGGAGCCAATCGTACCAACAGGTATTGCAACCGCCGTTTTCCTCTGTGTAGCGTTTACCTGCGCAGCGCCACGCCCCGTCGAAGATTGCCTCGCCGTTTTCCCACTTCGGTGGGCAATTGATCGGATCAATCACCTCGCAGAATTTCTCGTCACTTAACTGATTTAGTTTTTCACGGTTGGTCATTTTCTTCTCCTTTCGTTCGTTTCGCACGGAACCGTTCCCTTCGCGCAAGGTACTTTTTAGCCCAATGCTTTGTACCATTGCGGAAATGATGCCACGGGGATTCGCGGATGATCCATTCCGCGCAATGATGCGTGACGCGGCGGTATCGGTTGCCTTTCATTTTTTAATCCTCCTTGAGCGGGCACAGACCGTCTCGGAGATCCGTTTCGCTTGGTTTAATCGGCATCCCATTCGCATAGCAATAGCACGGGTAGGGTGATTTCGGACGGAGGAATCGGCATTCTCCGCACGTTTTCGGCATTTCCATTTTGATGTACACGCGCTTCACATCTTCGGCAGTTCTTTCTGCTTTCTGCCGTTCCGGTGGGATTTTGGCAATCTCATGGAGCAGAGCAGAGAACAGTTCGATGGACATTTCCTTGCTGCCGTAATGTTTCGCCAGCACGTTGTTTACAGCCTCGCGGACGATAAGATCCTCCTTTGCCATCATTCCACCTCCACGCTGAATTTCTCGCCGAAAATATCAGCAATGTACCGCATGAGGTCAATGAGCGTCAGTAGCGTCTTAAAGTCTCCGTGTTCCTTTGCGGATTTCGTCGCCTCAAGCGCGTTGGCGATCAGTCTTTTCCGGCGTTCAATGCCGCCTTCCGGGACGCAGATGTCAATAGGCTTCACGGTTCGGCGGTTGATGTCCTCCAACATCCGCAGCCGGTCTTCGTGGTCACGGGTGTCATCCATCAGCCGGTGTACAGTCACGTCCATCTTCTCGATGCGCTCGTTCTGGTGCTGCTCCCAAGAGCGTTTGTTGAATTTCTCCTCCAATTGTTTGCGTGAAATAATCATCGTTTTACCTCCGTTATTGTTAAATTTTGGTATTTCCACTCAAAGATTTTTTTCTTGAGTAAAAATTCTTTCGTGCAGACGCCCTTCACATCCTCGATCACGGTCTTCCCGTTCCGGTCGGTATACTGAAAATCGGCACGATATTTCACCGCCCGGATCTTCCTTCCGTTTTTGATGTAGCCGGGGATCAGTTCAAACTCCGGCTGGAGGACGAGGGAGGAGATCTCCCCCGCCCGTTCCAGCAGTTTTAATTCGGTGTACCGCGTCGCCTCGGCTCGACTGTCAAACGTGATTCCGTCAACGGTGGTTTTTCTCGCATGGTATTTATTCGTCATCGTCCTCATCCTTCCCGTTGAACGGGCAATCGCCACAGGCACATACCAGTTCATCGTTCTCATCGATGTAATAATCGTCACCGTACCCTTGGCATTCGTAGCAGATGTCGTTTTCGTAGTCAGGCATTGTCAACCATCCTCTCTCCGCACGAACAATAGAAATTTTCATCCGTGAGAAACGGATACGCGTCAATGTTATCGCGGATTGAAAGACGCGTACATTCTTTTTTCCGTTTGTCTTTTATTGTTATAATTTCTCCCACTTTCGGATTCCAATACTTGCAATCCCTGCAACGTACCACCTCAACGACATCGGCGGCGGGAACGGCTGAAACATACCCTTCAATGCGATTTGAGGCGATGTCTGCACAGACATGAGCGTACTCGTCATCGACGCCACAGTTATTAAACGCCGTTTCAAAGAGCAAATGCTCCAGCGTTTCGACTGCGTCCTCGCGTTTGATATACTCAGCCATTCTTCCACCACCCCACGCTCTCGGCACCCGTGACCGAGTTTTTCAAAATCTGCACGGTGCAGTTTTCGTGCCGTTCCTCGACATCGAAAAACAATTCGTTTTCTGCGTTTTCTGTGGCGTGAATCATTTCCAAAACGTACGAAATGATCCATTCCATTTCCCGGATTCTCATTTTGCTGCCTCCGCGCTCCTCAAAAAACTTTTTCCGACGCCGGAGACGGTCAATAAGGTCGTGTCCGTTTATCATGCCGTCATCACCTCTCTCAATTCCTCCATCGTGTGGATCTCGCCGGGACACATCTCCGGGCAGTTCGCGCGGACGATTGCCGCCGCCAGAGGAGGGCAAACGGCGTTCCCGCACCGTGCGACCTGTGCTGCTCTCGGAATCGGTCTACCGTAGACGTCGCGGTCGATGATGTAATCCGGCGGGAAGCCCATTGCGTTGTACATCTCTCGCGGGGTCAGCATCCGCAGAGTGATGTCGCGGATGTAATATGCCGCGTCGCCGATCATCAGCAGAAGCACCTCGTCGTCTTTGAATGTGTACTCGCAGTATTTATTAAGCATATCGCGCACATCAGGCCAATGACCGAGGTCGCCGCCGGAATACTTGGCGATTACCGTCGTAACGTGTCCGAATTGCCCGTCAGAAGCCGTCACAGTCATGAGCGGGTCTCTCATGTCTTGCCCTTTGTCCTTGCCCTTGAAATGGGCAAGATGAGAGCAAGCAAGGTTTTCTCGATCTCGCGTCGATAACGTATTAAGCGGTTCCGTGACGGGATGCGGATTGCCCGTCGAAAAATACTGCGTCAGAATCGGCGCGACGAATCCGTATCGGTTTGACGCGTCCACCGTCAGAAGAGGCTTACGGAGATCCTGTCCCCGTGCGTCCTTTGATGTCTCGGAATGGTACTGCGCGAGAAACGGGGTGCAGACGAAATTCCGATTCCCGGTCGTGACCGTCGGCATCGGCTCGTCCATCCCGTGCGGCGCGTTGTTTGCGTTGTTGCACATGATAAACGGATCGGCGTTTTTGAGGACGAATTTGTCCACGCCCTTCGCGATCCGGCTCATCGTGTTGTTTGCCAACGGTCTTACCGCCGTCACGCCGAAACGCGCCTTGATGGTCGCCTTGGAATCAAAAATCGAATAGGACGGCTGCGTCCAGTCGATGATCTCGGCAGCGGCTCTCCACGGTTTAAGTCTGCCGGATCTGACGGCCTCGCTGTTCCTTGGCGCGTGTGTAGGTTCCGGCCATTGAATCGGTTTTCCGTCACGCCGTGCGATCAGGCAGAACCGCGTCCGAATAGTCGGCGTTCCGTAATCTGCCGCGCAGAGTTCGCGGTACTCGATTTTATAACCGAGTTCTTCCAGTTGGCTTTTCCATTTTTTGAAGGTCTGCCCGGCTTTGGACTTAACGGGCTTGCCCTTGCGGACAGGCCCCCATGTTACAAACTCCGGCACGTTTTCCAGCAGAATGATGTCGGGCTTAGTCAGCCCAGCCCACTTACACACGACCCACGCAAGCCCTCGGATTTTGCGGTCTACCAACGCCGCGCCTTTGGCTCTTGAGAAGTGCTTGCAATCCGGTGAAAACCACGCGATATGGACGGGTCTGCCGCCTGTCAGTTTGACAGGATCTAAAATCCAAACGTCATCCTGATAATGCTGTGTAAATGGATGATTCCGCTCATGCATCAGAATCGCGCTCTCGTCGTGGTTTATAGCGATATCGACCGGGCGTCCTGTTGCCATCTCGATCCCGGTCGAAGCCCCACCGCCTCCGGCAAAATTGTCAACGATCATCGGATCAAACAAGCTGATTTGTGCGCTCATCCGACATCTCTCCTTTCCGCAAGATTTCCTCAAAAGTCATCTGTCCGTCAGGCACTTCTTCGCTGTTCTTTTTTGATTTTTCCATTTCGTTACGTTCGGAACGGTATTTGTTGTATCTTGCGCGGTACTCATAAGACGCGCCGAAGACATTCCACGCAGCCTTGACGAGATTCGGTTCATAAGGACGGATCAGTTCCAGATCCGCAGCGGCTCTCGCCGAAATCGAGCATCCGCAACAGCCTGTGCGTTTCAGCCCGTAAACCTCATAGGCGTCCGAGTATTTAATCCCGTAATATTCCTTGTACCATGCTTTATCAGCATCCGACACATAGTACAGAGGACGAAGCCTGAAAGAGCCGTCTCCTTGCTCTGTAAAGCACATCGTGGTACAATCTGCACGGGGTACACTCCTCATCCCTCCTTCGTCTCGTCTCTCGCCTGTGATCACCATGCCAAAGCCTTTCTGCACGTCATGAGCTATATTCTTTTTGCAGTAAGTACAGCATTTGTTCGACACCTGAAACGGAATTGGATTCTCTTTGATGAAATCAAGCATATACTTGGATGAGTTGATAACGAGTTGAATGTTGGGCCTCGGCTCCCCGGCTGAATTGCAACAACAGAGAAAATTTATAGTTGATTCGCAATGAGGGAACCTTTCTCGGAGTTCTGCCCTCTTCGCGATTTTATCATCAGCATTCGCATACTCGTCCGCGATCTCAAGCGGGATGTGTTTCTTTTGAACCCCCTCAAGCCCTTGGCTCATAATCTTGGAAACAAACGGCAAGCCGTACTTTCGCGTTGCTTGAACGATGTTGACCTTCGGTCGGTAGGTTGTGATTTCCACGCCGTATTTTTCTGCCATTTCGCGGACGTGTCGCTTTATGGCATCCATCTCAAGTCCCGTATTAAAGAAAGCATATTTAACAGGCTGGAGGTTGAACGTGTGCCGGACATCCTCAATAAGGTGAAGCAATATGTCGCTGTCGCTCCCACCCGAATAAGAACATATCGCGTTCGGATGTTCCCGAAGCCGTCTCGCCACAATGGATTTTATTGCTTCAAATTTTTTTGGCGCGTCATAATCAGCATAGGCGGGGCGATCTGTATATACCCGGCTCCTAAACTCTTCACTCATTTGGTCGCGCCTCCTCTCTGCACGATCATCCCGTTATCCCTGAGATATTCCAGCACCACGGCGCTCCGCTCCGATGCCGTCAGCACCCGGTCTAAATTGTAGCGTTCGATCGTCTGCCTCGCCCGCCGGATCCTTCGCTCCGGCAGCTTTTGCCGGAGCATGGTGATCAGACTGCCGATCGGGTCAAACGTGATCGCCAGCCCGATAATCAGGCAAACTGTGATGATTACGCAAAGCGCCGTCAAAATAGCATAAAATTCGTTCATGTTTCGTCGACCTCCACAAATTCGCCGTTCTCGACCTTGTACCATGTGTCCGGCTTGATTTTTTCGCCGTCCACGATCCCGCAAGCCCATGTTTTGATGGCATAATCGTTTATGTTTTCTTCGACGCAGACAAGCAACGCGTCCATGCCGCCCTTGACACGGCAGCCGTTACCTTTTGCAACGGCAACGCCCTCAATGCCGACTGCGCATTCCCCTCTCGTCGCAGCGACAGAGCCGTCGCCGCCGGAAAGTGCCGAGCCGAAGCCGCCGGAAAGTGCCGAGCCGAAGCCGCCGGAAATGGACGAGTGGTCGCCGCCGGAAATGGACGAGCCGTCGCCGCCGGAAAGTGCCGAGCGGTCGCCGCCGGAAATGGACGAGCCGTCGCCGCCGGAAATGGACGAGCCGTCGCCGCCGACACGCCCATTAACAGGATT
>Ga0326511_10000428_pt1 | contig 36623 bp, 30 predicted proteins | sample 0_2496_0518_D_FD_203701 | JGI IMG/M metagenome (GOLD analysis project Ga0326511, IMG submission 203701) | Bovine rumen microbial communities from UC Davis, California, United States - 0_2496_0518 | ecosystem: Host-associated > Mammals > Digestive system > Stomach > Rumen | place: USA...
GTTTCCTGTCTCCGCGTAGGCGAAGAAAGTCAATCAGTTCTTCAAAATTTTTAATGGTTTCCATAGTGAATGTATTTTCGCTGCAAATATATGCATTTTTTTTGAATCATCAACAAAGAAAAGAAAAATTTTATTGGGTGTGATAAAAACTATCCGAATAAAGATGGAGAAGTAGGTGATGGCTATAAGGGAGACAGGTGGTGAGTTTTGGAGAGGCAATGACGACAAATCGCGCGCGTGTTCGTCATTTTATTTTGAGAATATAGAACATCTGGGAAATCCAGAATGTCTCTATCTTACAATTTGAAAAATATAACCCCACAACGATATGAGGATGATTCGTAAAAAAACCTTTTTGTTGATTGTTGCTTTGGTAGGAACACTGGCGTCGTATGCGCAAAGTAATGTGGAAACACAACGACAGTATCTTTCTGGTCATGGTTGCGATGATATGGTACAATGGGATTTTAAATGTACTGATGGACGTAATAGTGGCTCCTGGACAAAAATCGGAGTGCCTTCCTGCTGGGAACTGCAAGGGTTTGGTACCTATCAGTACGGAATGCGTTTCTATGGGAAGGAGAAACCAGAAGGCATAGCCGATGAGAAAGGATTTTATAAATATGAGTTCACGCTTCCGAAAGAGTGGGAAGGACGACAGATAGAACTTGTCTTTGAAGCTGTGTTCACCGATGCAAAAGTGACTATCAACGGGCGTAAGGCCGGCAGCGGCTTGCATCAAGGTGGATTCTGCCGTTTTACATTTGATGTGTCAGACCGTATCTACTTCGGCAATAAGAAAAACCGATTGGAGGTAGAAGTGTCGAAGGAGAGTGCTAATGGTAAGGTGAATATGGCAGAAAGACGTGCTGACTATTGGAACTTCGGCGGAATTTGGCGCCCTGTTTTCATCGTAGCGAAGCCAGTACAGAATATCGACCGTGTGGCTGTTAATGCTGATATGAACGGGCGCTTCCGTGCCGATGTGTTCCTCAGTCGTACTGTATCCGGTGGTTCTGTATGTGTCGATATCATCGACGCCCAAGGCAAGAAAGTCACCACCAGTCCTGCTGCTGCCGTAAATAGTGACCATACACTTGTAGATTTCAATGTAAAGAATCTGAAATTGTGGACGGCGGAGACACCAAATCTCTATACGGCTGTCTTCACACTAAAAGATGCTGCTGGGAAAACGCTTCATGTGGAGCGACAGAAGTTTGGGTTCCGTACCATTGAATACCGACATAGCTATCAGGAGTCAGAAGTTGGGAGCAAGGAAATAGGAAGCAATGGACAGGAGCCAGGTGTAAGGAGTAAGGAAACAGGCTGTCATGTCTATGGCTGTGATGAAGACGGTTTGTTTATCAATGGTAAAAAAGTGATAATCAAAGGTGTTAACCGTCACTCTTTTCGTCCAGAAACGGGTCGCACACTGTCCAAAGAAAAGAATATCGAAGATGTGAAACTCATCAAGTCGATGAATATGAATGCTGTGCGTCTGTCGCATTATCCCGCTGATCCTGAGTTCCTTGATGCATGTGACTCGTTGGGTTTGTATGTGGAGAATGAGTTGCCTGGCTGGCATTGGGCACATGAAACCATCATCGGACAGCAGCTTGTGAAGGAGATGGTGACACGTGATGTCAATCATCCTTCGGTCATCTTCTGGAGTAATGGTAACGAAGGTGGTTTCAACTATGAACTTGACGGCGAGTTTGGTAAGTGGGATCCGCAAAATCGTGTAGTCCTTTATCCGTGGGCAAATCGCAATGGGTTTGAAACGAAACACTACCGTTCATGGGGCGAGACAGCGGAGTTTATGCGTCAGAAGGAAATCTTCATGCCTACGGAGTTTCTGCATGGCTTGTATGATGGTGGACATGGTGCTGGCTTGAAAGACTATTGGGCACTGATGATGTCAAATCCGCGATGTGCAGGAGGTTTCCTTTGGGACCTGATGGATCAGGGCGTTGTACGTACAGACCGCGATAATATTGTTGATTGTATGGGCAACTTCGGTGCTGACGGTATTGTCGGACCGCACATGGAGAAGGAAGGTTCGTTCTATACCATCAAAGACATCTGGAGTCCGATACAGATAACCTACAAAGAGGACAACAATCATAAGAGTGCCTATCTAGATTTCACAAACAAATACGACTTTACAACGATGGATCAGTGCAAGTTTACGTATAAATACTTGCAGATGCCGGAACTTGGACAGTCGGAAGTGAAAACGAAGAAAGAAGGTGTATATGACGCAAGAGCATGGAGGTCCACGATAGATTTACCAGCACCGCTCAGTCCTAATGAAGTGTTACAGGTGACAGGCACGGACCCCTTCGGACGTGAAATCAACACTTGGAGTTTCTATAACCGATTGCTTCCCTCATCGGGTAATAAAGTGGAATGGGACAAAAAGGTGGTTATCAGCGAGACGGATAGCGAATTGATTGCTAAGTCTGGCAAGAATTCATACGTTTTCTCTAAAACTGACGGTCGCCTGAAATATGTGAAAGTGGATAACCGAATCGTCTCTTTTGGCAATGGTCCGCGTTTTGTTGCCGCCAAACGTAGCGACCGCTCGCAGGATGGTTTCTATAATCACGACGACAAGGATGCGTTCAATAAGAAAACACAATATACAGAGTATGCCGATCAAGGACGTTTTGCTGGTTTCTCCCTTCGCCACGAACCCAAGACAGACCGATTGATTGCCACCTACCAACATGGCAGTCTCCAAGAAGTACAATGGTCTTTTGCTGAAGATGGAACTGTAGGATTGACAATCTCTTATGCTTTCAATGGAGTTGTTGATATCATGGGCATTTGTTTCGATTATCCTGAGCAGTTTGTCAAGAGCAAGTCATGGGTAGGCAAAGGACCGTATCGAGTATGGCAAAACCGATTAGAAGGTCCAAAAATGGGCTATTGGCACAATGCATATAATGACCCTATACCTGGCGAAAGTTGGGATTATCCTGAATTCAAGGGATACTTTGCCGATGTGAAATGGATGCAATTGCAAACGAAAGAGGGAAAAATCAGTGTTAACCGTATTGGTATCCTTCCTGATTTAGAGCCGATGTATGTAGGTGTTTATCAGCCAAGAGACGGACGTGACCAGCTGCTTTATGACCTTCCACAGACTGGACTATCGGTATTGCAAGTGATTCCTGCTGTTCGCAACAAGGTGAATACGACTGATTTGAACGGTCCGTCAGCCCAACCTTATTGTACCGCCGATTATCCTGATTGGACTGAAGAACCGAGAACATTGTTTGTGAACCTAAAGTTTGAGTAATAACCTGTTCGTTCATCATGAAAAGAATTAGCATTTTCCTTCTCGTCATGTTTTTTTCGCTGTCAGCGCAATCCTCTCTCCATTCCAAACCTTGGACGTTTTGGTATTGGATGTATGGTGCAGTATCTAAAGAGGGTATCAAGGCTGATTTGCAGGCGATGAAAGATGTAGGGTTGGGAGGCTGCTATCTCATGCCGATACGCAGTTCTGCAGAAAAAACCGAATATGAAGGAAAGGCTGACGCTTTAAGTGAAAATTTCTGGCAGATGGTGGACTATGCTTTGGTGCAAGCCGATTCTCTCGACTTGGACATGGGCATCCACGTGTGTGACGGGTTTGCCCTTGCTGGCGGACCGTGGATTACGCCAGAGGAATCGATGCAAAAGTTGGTTTACAGTGATACCATTCTCGATGGAGGATTCCGTCATCTTCGCATGCCCAAGCCGCAGCACTATGAAAACTACTACGAGGATATTGCCGTTTATGCTATACCAGTGAAACAAGGTAAACCAAGTGCTCCAAAGATTACTTTTTCTCCTGAAGTAACTATCAATGCCAAGGGTGTCTATTGTGCTGATAAGCCTTGCTGGATTCAATATGAGTTCGACAAGGAGACACTGGTACGAAACGTAGAGATCGAGCCATCAGGTACCAATATCCAATGTCAGCGACTGAAGGTGAGAGCTTCTGATGACGGCATCGTCTTCTATGATGTCAAGCAACTTGTTCCTCCTCGTCAGGGCTGGCAGAATACGGGTTTCAATACGACGTTCAGTATTCCTCCTACTCGTGCTAAGTATTTCCGATTCGAGTGGACGCCAGAGGGTACTGAGCCTGGTGCCGAAGACTTGGATGCTGCCAAGTGGAAGCCTGTTCTCAGACTGAAGAATATCAAGTTTGGCAGTTGGCCGCTTATTGATAACTGGGAGGGCAAGGCTGGTTATGTGTGGCGCATCGCCCCTGATACTCCTAAAGACGAATTGATGTCGAATGACTTCCTGCGTCCTTCTGATTTGATTCGTGGAGAATTGGTTGGCGACCTCGTTGAGATAGACTTGCCCAAAGGAATGTGGCGCATCCTGCGAGTGGGACATACCTCTACGGGTCATACCAATGCTACTGCTGGTGGAGCGAAGGGCTTGGAATGTGATAAGTTCTCACGGGAAGCAGTGGAGAAACAGGTGGACAACTGGTTCGGCCTCTTTATGAATCGTCCCAACCACAATGCCATCCAATACCTGCATGTTGATTCTTGGGAGTGTGGCTCACAGAATTGGAGCAAGAACTTTGCCCAGGAGTTTAAGCGTCGCCGCGGATATGATATCATTCCCTATTTGCCTGTCTATGCAGGAGTGCCCATGCAGGATGGTGAAAGGATACTACGAGATATCCGTATGACCATCAACGAACTGGTCAACGAAGTATTCTTCACGACAGTTGCGCAGAAAGCTAAGGAATATGGTGTGCAGTTGTCTTCAGAGAGTGTTGCTCCCACGATGGTTTCTGACGGAATGGAACACTACAAGTATGTGGACGTGCCGATGGGCGAATACTGGTTGAACTCGCCTACCCACGACAAACCCACCGATATGTTAGATGCCATTCACGGAGGACATATCTATGGCAAGAACATCATTCAGGCTGAGGGATTCACAGAGGTTAGAGGTGTCTGGGACGAGACGCCTGCTATGATCAAGTCCCTCCTTGATCGTAATTTCGCCTTAGGTATGAACCGTCTCTTCTTCCATGTGAACACCCATAATCCCTGGCTTGATAAGAAACCGGGTATGACGCTGGATGGTATCGGACTTTTCTTCCAGCGAGACCAGACGTGGTTTGCGGAAGCGAAACCTTTTGTCGACTATATCACCCGTTGTCAGACTCTGCTTCAGAAAGGCAAGCCTGTTGTCGATATTGCTGTATATACTGGTGAAGAGATTCCTAATCGTGCCTTGACACCTGACCGCCTTGTACCCATGTTACCAGGCTTGTTTGGTGCAGAGCGTGTAGCATCAGAACAGGCACGTTTGGCTAATGTCGGTCAGCCGATGGAGGAATCACCCGTTGGTGTGCGCCATTCAGCAGGCATCCTCGACTTGAAGGACTGGATCAATCCCTTGCATGGCTATCAGTACGACTCGATGAACAAGGATGCGCTGCTTCATCAGTCCTTTAACTATAAGGTGTTGGTGGTTCCAGAGGGGACACTCGTGTCGGCAGAAGCAAGAACTCGCATCGAGGAATTGCGCCAACAAGGGATACTGATTATCGACAAGCCCTATGAGGATGCCCAGTTGAAGAATGTGATTCCTGACGTTATCCTGCCTGAAGGTATTGCTTTTGCTCATCGTGCAGGTAATGATTTTGATATATACTTCCTCTCAAACCAAACGGATAAAGAGCAAACGTTCACACCAATCTTCTGCCAGAGCAAAGGAGATACCGTTATTTACAACCCGCTGACTGATGAATCATCCGACTATCAGGGCACGATCACATTGGCTCCTTGCGGTTCTGCGTTTGTTTTTATGGGAGAAAAAAATGTTTTCCAGCCTGGAAAACACTTTTTCCCACAAGAGAAAACAACGTTTTCTTGCATAGAAAATGGCGGAAATCAATATGATATCGCTTTTAAGGAAAGTGGTATCACGTTGAAAAAACAGTCACTTTTCGACTGGAGTAAGCATGAGGACGACAGAATACGCTATTTCAGCGGACATGCTCGTTATACGACAACATGGAAACTGAAGAAGAAAGAGATGCTGCAGAAGCGTGTCTGGCTGTCACTGCCCAACGTGAAGGATATCGCCCATGTATGGATCAACGGCAAGGATTGCGGTATTGCGTGGACAGCTCCCTATGAGGTAGAGATTACTGGTGCCTTGCAGAAAGGCAAGAACACGATAGAAATCGAGGTAGTCAACACGTGGCATAATGCCCTGCGAGGCTTGGATGCAGGCAAGGCGCCCTACGAAGGGATATGGACCAACGCACGCTATAGAACAAAAGGAGACGATTTGTTGCCTGCGGGACTCCTCGAACAACCCATTATAAAGATATCAGATTAACGGATTACATGAATATGAAACGTATTTTTTTATCATTGATCATTTGTTGTTTATCATTTAGCGTAAGCGCTAAAGTCGTATTGCCAAAGATGTTTGGCGATAATATGGTATTGCAACAACAAACCGAGTGTAATATCTGGGGCAAGGCGGATAAAGGAAGAACCATTGTTGTTATCACTTCATGGGATAAGAAATCCTATTCAGCACCTGTCGATCAAGACGGTAATTTCTCTGTAAAGATACAAACGCCCAAGGCTGGCGGTCCTTATGAGATCACGTTTGCCATAGCACCTTCCAACTCATCTTCCCGTAATTCATCAGGACTTGGTCTTGCTTTCACTTTGCACAATATTATGATTGGTGAAGTGTGGATATGTGCCGGCCAGTCGAATATGGAGATGCAGATGAAAGGTTTCAAGCAACAGCCAGTTGAGGGAACAACGGAAGAACTCCTGTGTTGTAAGGATAGTCAACTGCGGTTGTTTACTGTCAAGCGTCATGTGTCGTTAACCCCAGAATGGGATGTGACAGGTCAGTGGAATGAGGCTAATAGTGCCAGCGTTCGCGACTTCTCGGCTACTGCCTACTATTTTGGTAAGGCTTTGCGTTCAATGCTCGATGTACCTGTAGGTCTTATCGTCACCTCTTGGGGCGGTTCTGCTTGCGAGGCTTGGATGGCACCAGAATGGCTGAAAGCTTTTCCAAAGGTCAATCAGCATGTCACGGAAGAGGATATGAAGAAATTGCAGCAACGTTGTCCAACGGCGTTGTATTATGGACAGTTGAAGCCACTGATAGGATATACGATGAAAGGTGCTATCTGGTATCAGGGCGAAGATAATGTGCCTCGATATGATTTCTATGCTGAGCTGCTGAAGACGATGGTAGAAGGTTGGCGCAATGACTGGAAACAAGGTGATTTCCCTTTCTATTATTGTCAGATAGCCCCTTACGACTACTCGCTCATTCAATGGAAGGATAGTCAGTATCTTCGTGAGCAGCAGGCAAAAGCAGAGACCATGATTTCCAATGCACGCATGGCAGTGTTGATGGATGCCGGATTGGAATATGGCATTCATCCGAGGAAGAAACGTCAGGCCGGTGAGCGATTGGCTATTCTTGCACTTGCTAACACCTATGGGCAAAAGGGTTTGCCGGAATTCGCTACATATAAAGAGGTAACTTTCCAGAATGACACCGCGGTGGTAGCCTTCGACCGCTCGAAGGAGTGGGTATATTTTGAGCACGGCACCACGTCTAAGAACTTTGAGGTAGCAGGTGCAGACCATGAGTTCCATCCTGCTACGAAAGTATGGGTGTCTCGCAATCATGTCTATGTGGTGTGTAATGAGGTTCAGCAGCCGAAGGCTGTGCGGTATGCTTTCAAGGATTGGGCTGAGGGCGATCTGATGCATGATGGTCTTCCTGTATCTTCTTTTAGAACAGACAATTGGTAAATAAACGATAAAATGATTAAAAGAACATTCTTTATCATGACCATGCTATGTGCAATGTCAAATGTTGCCATAGCTCAAAGCGATGTTTCCGTTGCAGGTTTATTCCCCATTGATAATCAGGGAAGGGAAGTCTGGAATTTTAATCCAGATTGGCTCTTCCATCTTGGTGATACAGAAGGGGCTGAGACCGTGGCTTTCGATGATGCAGGCTGGGAGGTCGTCAGTACGCCGCATTGTGTGAAATTGGAACCTGCTGAGGCTTCTGGCTGTCGCAACTATCAGGGTGTCGCTTGGTACAGGAAACACTTTGTGGTGCCATCTAATCTTGCAGAGCTGCACTTTGAGGCCATCATGGGAAAGCAGAAAATCTACGTCAATGGACGATTGGCTACAGAACATTTCGGTGGTTATCTGCCCATCATTGTCAACCTGCGTGAACTGGGATTGCACAAAGGTGACACATGTTTGGTAGCTGTGATGATCGATAATAGCAATGACAAGCTTTATCCACCAGGGAAACCACAATATACGTTGGATTTTGCCTATCATGGTGGTATTTATCGGGACGTGTGGCTCATTGGTAAGAACGATGTGTCGATCTCTGATGCCATGATAGAGAATCGTGTGGCCAGCGGAGGTATTTTCGTTCATTATGAGGATATCAGCGAAAAGCGTGCTGATGTGTTGATTGATACTGATCTTCGTAACATTGACAATGTTGCACACCATGTTGTCGTTGTGCAAACTCTTCTTGATGCACAGGGAAAGAAAATCAAGGAAACAAGTTCTAAGATGATTGTTCCTGCAGGAGGAACGGCTGTTGCAAAACAAAAGATCGTGGTGGCAAAGCCTCATTTGTGGTCACCCGAATCCCCTTATTTGTATAAGATAGTCACAAGAGTTAACGAAGGAAGGAAGACGCTTGATGGTGGCATGACGAAAATCGGTATTCGTTCGTTTGAATTTGTCAATACAGATAAAACTGATCAATCAGGCAGTCATTTAGAACCTGGATTCTATCTCAATGGAAAACGATATCGTCAGTTTGTCGGCGCCAATCGTCATCAGGACTTTGCTTATGTGGGTAATGCAGTGCCCAATAGTCAACAATGGCGGGATGTTGTCCGACTGAAACAAGCTGGTTTCAATATCATTCGAACAGCACACTATCCTCAGGATCCTTCATTTATGGATGCCTGTGACGAACTGGGTATTTTTATAATCGTGGCCACACCTGGCTGGCAATATTGGAATAAGAATGATGCTATCTTTGAAGAGCGCGTCTTACAGAATACCCGTGAGATTATTCGCCGTGACCGTAACCATCCCTCTGTATTGATGTGGGAGCCTATTTTGAATGAAACTCGCTATCCGTTGGAGTTCTCTTTAAAGTCCCTGCAGATTACAAAAGATGAATATCCCTATCCTTATCGCCCTGTAGCTGCGGCCGACATGCATTCGGCAGGAGTCAGTGAGAACTATGATGTTGTATATGGATGGCCTGGTGATGATGAGAAGGCCGATAAGCCTAAACAGTGTATCTTCACCCGTGAGTTCGGAGAATATGTTGATGACTGGTATGCACATAATAATTTGAATCGTGCCAGCCGTTCGTGGGGTGAGAAACCCCAGTTGACGCAGGCATTTTCTTTGGCCAAGACCACCGAAGAGATGTATCGTACGACTGGACAGTTTATCGGTGGAGCACAATGGCATCCGTTCGATCATCAACGCGGTTATCATCCAGATCCATATTGGGGTGGTATTTATGATGCTTTCCGGCAGCCAAAGACAGCTTTCTATATGTTTGCGTCACAAAATCCAGCCACTCCGTTGGTGCATATCGCTCATGAAATGACACAATTCTCCGATACAGATGTGACCGTATTCAGTAATTGTGATAGTGTTCGTCTGTCTATATATGATGGTGAAAAGTCATGGACATTGCCAGTGAAAGGTGTAAAGAATTCTAAACTTGCTAACACTGCTCCCGAATTTGTTGCCATCAATGCGAACTATCGTCAGCCTGTAACATTCAAAAATGTATGGGATTTCTGGGAAGCTCGCGATTATAGCTATACAAAGAAAAATTGGCAGAAAGTCAATATGAAAGCGGAGGGAATCATTGATGGGAAAGTGGTGTGTGAGGACGTTCGTATGCCCTCTCGCAGAAGTACAAAACTGCGCCTTCGCCTTGACCAACCGACTCAAGGAATCGATACGCTGATGGATAAACCTTTGGTTGCTGATGGTAGCGACTTTGTGGTCGTTATCTGTGAGGTTACTGATGACAACGGGCATGTTCGTCGTTTGGCAAAAGAGAATATTGTTTTCTCTGTTGAAGGTGAAGGCGAAATCATCGGTGATGCTTCTATCAATGCTAATCCTCGTGCTGTTGAATGGGGGAGTGCTCCCGTTTTGATTCGCAGCAAACGAAAGGCAGGTAAAATCAAGATTCACGCAGAGGTACAGTTTCCTGGCACCCATGCGCCCACACCAGCTGATTTGGAGATAGAAAGCGTTCCCTATACTGGTCAGTTCCTGACTGGTATAATTCCATCTGCATCCACTAACACCCAGCATGCTGTATCCAACATCCACCCCTCCTCAATCAATACCACTCAAGAGCTTACGGGTGACCAGAAAGCCAAATTGTTGCAGGAAGTACAAGATCAACAAGCAGATTTCGGAATCGAAAAGTAATAGTCTTTTAGTTATATCGTAAATGAGTAGAATTAAAATGAAAAGATCCAACACGAATAGCATCGTATTAGGGTTGTTGCTATTTTTAACTATCCCTTCATGTGCTCAAACCTCACATCATTGCCAGCAATCCTGTTGTAAAGAACAGACTCGTTATCAGATTGCTGCCTGTGACTGGATGATGTTGAAACGCCAGAAATTAGGCGAGTTTCAATTAGCAAAAGATATACAAGCCGATGGTGTGGAAATGGATATGGGACCTTTGGGTAAAAGGGTTCTCTTTGAAAATCGTTTTCGTCGCCCAGAGGAAGTATCGATCTTTCGTCATGTTGCTGATTCGTTGGGTGTCGCGGTCCCGTCTATTGCAATGAGTGGTTTTTTTGCACAGAATTTCATTACACGAGAGAACTATGTTGACCTCATTGCCGATTGCTTCAACACCATGAAAGCCTTTGGGACTAAAGTAGCCTTCCTGCCTCTGGGGGGTAGCGGAAAAGAATGGCAAGACCCAACATCAGCCGACCGAAAAACGTTGGTGAGCCGTTTACATACTGTTGGCGAGTTGGCCAGAGCTATGGGAGTGGTTGTAGGTATTCGTACCCAGTTGCCAGCCGCAGAAAGTATTGAATTGTTGGATTCAATTAAAAGTGACGGCATCAAGATTTATTATAATTTCCAGGATGCAGCTGATGCTAACCGTGATATCTGCCAAGAAATCAGGTTGTTAGGACGCGACCGTATCTGTCAGATTCATGCTTCGAATACAGACGGTGTGAATCTGCGTGAGGATCCGGAGATTGACCTTCCTGCTATCAAGAAAGTGCTCGACGAGATAGGTTGGAAAGGATGGTTGGTGATTGAACGCAGTCGCGATGCCTCCAAAGTGCGAGATGTACGTTATAATTTCGGTCGTAATGTCGAGTATCTGAAAGAGATTTTCCAATAACCAGTATGTTGGTTTAACATTATTTAAAGGAAAGTTTTTAGCTAAAACACTTGACGCGCGTTGTTATTTTATATATCTTTGCAAACTTTTTCGCGGATTATTTTAAAAATATTACTGATTATCAGTAGGTTATAAAATTTCAGGACATAGAATGAGACAACTAAAAATTCAGAAGAGTATTACGAATCGTTCAAGCGAGGCGCTTGATAAGTATCTTGTGGAGATTGGTCGTGCACCATTGATTACGATTGATGAGGAAATTGAACTGGCACAAAAAATCCGCAAGGGTGGTCCAGAAGGAGAACGGGCCAAGAATAAACTTGTCACAGCCAACTTGCGTTTTGTAGTATCTGTTGCTAAGCAATACCAGCATCAGGGACTTTCGCTTACCGACCTTATTGACGAAGGTAATATCGGTTTGGTGAAGGCTGCCGAGAAATTCGATGAGACACGCGGTTTTAAATTCATTTCTTATGCCGTATGGTGGATTCGTCAGAGCATCTTGCAGGCTATTGCTGAACAAAGTCGTATTGTGCGTTTGCCTCTGAATCAGGTGGGTGCGTTAACGAAAATCAACAATGAAATCAATCGTTTCGAACAGGAGCACCAACGCAAGCCATCGGTAAGCGAGTTAGCTGCTATCACGAATATTGAAGAAGAAAAGATAGGTCAGAGTCTCCGTGCTGACAACCATCATGTATCTATCGATGCACCATTTCAAGATGGAGAGGAAAACTCCATGCTGGATGTGATGCCAAGTGGTGACGACAGTCGTACCGATCGTTATGTGGATCATGAGTCAATGGCTCAGGAATTGGAAAGTGTGCTTCGCAAGGTGCTTAAAGAGCGTGAGATTATTATTCTTTGCGAATGTTTCGGTATCGGTCGTCCTGAGAAAGGATTAGAGGAAATTGGCGATAAGCTCAACCTTACTCGTGAGCGTGTTCGCCAGATTCGTGAGAAGAGTATCGGAAAACTGCGAGAAAGTGGTTATTCAAAGATTTTGATGAAATACTTAGGATAAAAATTTTTAGGATAATAATAAAATAATGTAAGTGAATATGGCTGAAACAAAGCAGATTAAAACCGCTCTTATATCGGTTTTTCACAAGGATGGACTAGACGAACTCCTTGCTAAGTTGAATGCAGAAGGTGTGAAATTCCTTAGTACAGGGGGTACCCAGCAGTTTATTGAGTCACAGGGTTATGCGTGTCAGACTGTTGAGAGTGTGACTACCTACCCATCTATTTTGGGTGGTCGTGTAAAGACGCTTCATCCAAAAGTATTCGGTGGCATCTTGGCGCGCCGTGATGATGAGGGCGATATCAATCAGATGAAAGAATATGAAATTCCTGCGATTGACTTGGTGATTGTTGATCTCTATCCGTTTGAACAGACAGTCATCAACGGAGCATCTGAGTCAGATATCATTGAGAAGATTGATATAGGTGGCATCTCGTTGATTCGTGCCGGAGCGAAAAACTTTAAGGATGTGGTCATCGTGCCCAGCAAGGCTGAATATGGCATGCTCTTGGACATTCTGAACAAGAAAGGTGCTCAGACCGATTTGGAAGATCGTCGTATGTTTGCTACCCGTGCATTCGGTGTTAGTAGCAGTTACGATACAGCTATTCACAAATGGTTTGAAGTTTCAAAGTAGTAGAAAGAGTAAGAAGTAAGAAGAAATGGAGTAAGGAGATTGAATTTAAATCTTCAGAATTAGAAATAAAGTTAAAATAGGAAATGGGATTTTTTTCATTCATTCAAGAAGTGGCAATGGACCTCGGTACAGCCAATACCGTGATTATCAGCGATGATAAGATTGTAGTTGATGAACCGTCAGTTGTTGCCCTTGATACCCGTACGGGTAAAATGGTTGCAGTAGGAGAAGAAGCAAAGCTTATGGATGGTAAGACACATGAGAACATCCGTACGATTCGTCCGTTGCGTGATGGTGTGATTGCTGACTTCTCTGCTTGCGAGCAGATGATTCGTGGTTTGATTAAAAAAGTACATACAGGCAGTCGTCTGTTTTCTCCTTCATTACGAATGGTGATAGGTGTTCCGTCAGGTGCTACTGAAGTTGAACTCCGTGCCGTACGCGACTCTGCTGAGCATGCCGACGGACGAGATGTCTATCTGCTTTTCGAGCCGATGGCAGCAGCGATTGGTATAGGTCTTGATGTGGAGGCTCCAGAAGGAAATATGATTGTCGATATTGGTGGTGGTACGACTGAAATTGCTGTCATCTCTTTGGGTGGTATTGTTTCCAATAACTCAATTCGTATAGCTGGCGATAACCTGAACAAGGACATCTTGGAATATATGAACCGTCAGCATAACGTGAAGGTCAGCGAACGTATGGCTGAGCGTATCAAGATTAATGTAGGTTCTGCATTGACCGATTTAGGTGATGAGGCTCCAGAAGACTATGTAGTTGACGGTCCGAACCGTATCACGGCTCTTCCGATGAAGGTGCCCGTATGTTATCAGGAGGTTGCCCACTGTCTGGATAAGACCATCACTCAGATTGAGAACGCAGTATTGTCCGCTTTGGAGAATACACCGCCGGAGTTGTATGCTGACATTGTGAAGAACGGTATCTACCTGACGGGTGGTGGCGCATTGTTGCGCGGTCTTGACAAACGCTTGGAGAACAAGATTAAGATTCCGTTCTACGTAGCTGAAGATCCCCTCCACAGTGTGGCCAAGGGTGCTGGTGTTGCATTGAATAATGTTGACCGCTTCTCCTTCTTGATGCGATAAGCCTGCAGCAGAGACATTTGTTGACACATGCGAAACCTGACAGAGTTTCTGGCAAGATATAACCACTGGTTTGTACTCGTGGTTCTTGAAGTCATCTGCACCGTCCTGATAGTTCGCTTTAACAACTATCAGGGCAGTGTGTGGTTTACCTCAGCCAATCTCTTTGTGGGAAAGATTTATGAGACAGATGCAAAGATTCAGTCATATTTCCATTTGTCAGAACTCAATGAGGGACTCACGCAGCGCAATCTCTATTTGGAACATCGCGTGCGCCAGTTATCAGAACAACTCGAAGTTCTTAACGCTGACACATCGAGACAGAAGGTAGGACAGTTGCAGAAGTTGCAGGATATCAAACTGATTCCCGCAAAGGTCATAGACAACTCTGTTGCCAAACTCGATAATTTCATTACGATCGATAAAGGAAGTATCGATGGTGTGCGCAAAGATATGGGTGTTGCCTGCGGAACAGGTATCGTGGGTATTGTTTATTTGGTATCCAATCACTATTCTGTCGTCATTCCTGTGTTGAACTCCCAGTCGAATATCAGTTGTGCAATTGAAGGCCGAGGTTATTTTGGCTATCTGCATTGGAAAGGTGGGCGTTCTGACATCGCTTATGTTGATGATGTCCCCCGTCACGCCACATTCCGTAAAGGCGACAAGGTGGTTACGAGCGGTTATTCTTCTGTGTTCCCACCGGGAATCCTTGCTGGAACGATTTTGAACGTATTCAACTCCGAAGACGGATTATCATACCGTTTGCAAATCAAACTCTCTACCGACTTTGCCCGTCTGCGTGATGTGTGTGTCATTGATGATGTAGAGATGCTTCAGCGTCTGCAACTCATCCAGGCTGCACAAGACTCTATCAAACAGTCAGATAACGAATAGGAAAAGATGAATCTCGACTTTTTTCACAGACTTATCACATTTATCATCCTGGCTCTTATCCAGTCGCTGGTGCTCAATCATGTGCATCTGTTCGATGTGGCAACCCCGATGGTGTATGTGTTCTTTGTTTTGACATTCCGTCGGAATAGTTTCCGTTCGGGCATGTTGATATGGAGTTTTCTGTTGGGACTTGTTGTCGATATCTTTTCCAATACACCAGGAGTAGGTGCTGCATCGATGACATTAATGGCTTTCATCCAGCCTTATTTGTTGTTCTTGATAACACCTCGCGACAGTGCAGAAGATATGGAGGTGTCTATGACGACACTTGGCTTTGCCCGCTTCACATACTTTACCATGATTGTCTCTTTCATCTTTTGTCTGGTGTTTTTCACTTTAGAGGTGTTTTCATTCAATCATTGGTTGTATTGGCTGGAATGTGTTGCTGGTAGTTGGGTTCTTACTTTTTTGTTGATTTTGGTTGTTGAAAAATTTAGGTGCAGATAGTCGATGAGAGATTATAATCTGGAAAAACGGCGTTATGTCATTGGAGGCGTGACTATTGTCATTGTCGTCATCTACATCATACGCCTATTCACGCTCCAGATTACGAGTGACGATTATCGTAAGAGTGCCGATTCCAACGCTTTCTTGAAAAAGGTGGAGTTTCCCTCACGGGGTATCATTACAGACCGTAAGGGCAAACTGTTAGTGTATAATCAGCCTGCGTATGACATCATGGTGGTCATGAACGAACAGAAGAATCGTTTGGATACGGTTGAACTTTGTCGTACATTGAACATCACGAAGGAGTATTTCATCAAGCGTATGAATGAAATCAAGGACCGCAACAAGAATCCCGGCTATTCACGATATACCCAACAGTTGTTCATGAGTCAGTTGACCGACAAGGAGTTCAGTGCATTTCAGGAAAAACTGTTCCGTTTTCCGGGCTTTTATATTCAACGACGCACCGTCAGACAGTATAAGTACAACAATGCAGCCCATGTGTTGGGCGATGTGGCAGAGGTGTCGCAGTCGGATGTTGAAGAAGACGACTACTACCAGCCTGGCGATTATATCGGGAAATTGGGTGTTGAACGCTCTTATGAGAAAGAACTCCGTGGACAGAAAGGTATCCAACTCCTTTTACGCGATGCTCATGGTCGTATCAAGGGTCATTACCAGAATGGTAAGTATGATACAAAGCCGCAGCCAGGAAAAGATCTTCAGCTTAGTATTGATATTGAACTGCAGGCCTTGGGTGAACGGCTGATGGAAGGAAAACTGGGCGCTATTGTCGCCATCGAACCCTCTACAGGCGAAATTCTCTGTATGGTTTCTTCGCCTACTTACGATCCTCATACGATGATTGGCAAGATGCGTGGCAAGGCACAGAAAGCTTTGGGTGAAGATCCTGCCCATCCGTTGCTCAACCGCAGTATCATGGGACAGTATCCTCCTGGCTCTACGTTCAAGACGGGACAGGCTGCGATGCTCTTGAGCGAAGGTATCGTTACGCCCCAGACTATGTATCCCTGTCATCGTGGTTTCTCTTTCCAGGGACTCCATCTGGGTTGTCACAGTCACGGATCACCGATTAATCTGGTACCTTCGCTTAGTACCTCCTGTAATGGATACTACTGTTGGGGATTATATTACATGCTGTCGAATAAATCCAAATATGGTAGCTTGGATAATGCCATGAATACATGGCGCGACTATATGGTTAGCATGGGATTCGGCTATAAACTGGGTGTTGATCTGCCTGGTGAGAAACGTGGTATGATACCCAATGCCGAGTTCTACAATAATGCATTTGGCGATTGGGGACCTCTTTCCGTGATCAGTATCTCTATCGGACAGGGTGAGGTCAACCTGACTCCCTTACAGATTGCTAATCTAGGTGCCACGATTGCCAACAGAGGCTTCTTCTATACGCCCCACGTGGTACGGAGAATTAAAGGTGGACAATTGGATAAAAAATATAAGGAACGCCATTACACCAAGGCTACGAAGGAAGCTTACGAGTATGTCGTTCAGGGCATGCGTTCCTCTGTGCTTGGAGGAACCTGTCACCATGCCAACACCTCGATGTATGCACTTTGCGGTAAGACCGGAACTGCTCAGAACCGTGGTCGAGACCACTCGGTATTCATGGGCTTTGCACCGATGGAATCGCCTAAAATCGCTGTTGCAGTCTATGTTGAGAATGGTGGTTTCGGTGCTACCTACGGAGTGCCCATTGGAGCACTAATCATCGAACAGTATATCAATGGCAAGTTGTCGGATGGTTCGAAAGCTCGTGCGAATAGTCTGCAGTCGCAGCATCTTTCTTACGGATTCAATAAAGAAACGCCCGCAGCAGAGAAACCTAAAACCGATGCTGTCAAGAAAGAGAAAGCTAAGAAAGATTCCGTAAAAACCGCCAAAACCCAAAAGCTGTAAGACATGTATCAACCACGAACAGACAAACAACCAGGTGTGATTCGTTCCCTTGACTGGTGGACAATCGGCATCTATCTGGCGCTGCTCACCTTCGGATGGATCAGTGTCTGCGGAGCTAGCTATACCTATGGCGATACCGATATCTTCAGTCTGTCATCGCGTTCCGGTATGCAGATAATCTGGATTGGCACATCTATCTGTTTGGGTTTTGTCCTGTTGATGATGGACGATCGTTTCTACGATACGTTTGCCTATATTGTCTATGGGTTCATGTTGTTGCTGCTTTTTGCCACAATATTTAACCCACATGAAATCAAAGGTTCGCGTTCGTGGCTGGTGTTAGGGCCGCTACGTTTGCAACCCGCCGAGTTTGCAAAATTTGCCACAGCGTTGGCTATAGCAAAATTTATGAGCACCTATGGATTCAATATCCATAAGTGGAAAGATTTTATCTTTGCAGCCATGATCGTCTTCCTGCCGATGCTCTTTATCGTCGGACAGAAGGAAACGGGGTCGGCGCTTGTCTATTTGTCGTTCTCCCTGATGTTCTATCGTGAGGGAATGCCTGGCAGTGTGCTCTTTACGGCTGTGGCGATGGTCGTCTATTTTGTCGTGGGTATTAAATACGAACAGGTGATGATGTGGGATCTGCATACTTCTGTGGGTAAACTCATTGTGATGATGCTAGTACATATTTTCACAGCAGGTATGGTGTATGTCTATTGTAATAATCGTAAGGAGGCACGTAAGATTCTGTATTACTGTTTGGGCATCACGTTCGTCTTCCTACTCTTTTCGCAGTTTATCATTCCGTTTGATGTCCTGTGGGTACAGATTGGTATCAGTGTTTGCCTGATTGCATATCTGATGTATCGGGCTGTCAGCGCCCGTTTGTCGAGATACTTCTTGATAGCAGCTTTTGCGGTCAGTTCCATTACAGTGTTCTTTGCCGCTAATTATCTGCTGAACAACGTCATGCAACCTCACCAACGTGTTCGTATCAATGTGCTTTTGGGATTGGAGGAAGACCTTGCGGGAGCAGGCTATAATGTGCATCAGAGCGAGATAGCCATCGGTTCTGGCGGTTTGCAAGGAAAAGGTTTCCTGAATGGTACACAGACAAAATTGAAGTTCGTACCTGAGCAGGATACTGATTTTATTTTCTGTACGGTAGGCGAGGAGGAAGGTTTCCTGGGTTCTGCTACAGTCTTGATTTTGTTTCTTTGTCTGATATTACGGCTTATCAAACTGGCTGAACGACAACCGTTCACCTTTGGGCGGGTTTATGGCTATTGTGTGTTAGGCATTTTCCTGTTCCACCTGTTTATCAATGTGGGAATGGTATTGGGATTGACTCCTGTCATTGGTATTCCGTTGCCATTCTTTAGCTATGGTGGTTCATCGTTGTGGGGCTTCACCCTGTTACTCTTCATTTTCCTGCGCATTGATGCAGGTAGAAATCTTATTCGCCAGTAATCTTCACTCCAACATCTGAGATGCCGGGCAATAGTTCGCGGCGCATATCATGCCTGATGCTGATAGTTAGCGAGTCTCCTTGTTGTAGCAGCAGCGTGCGCAAATGAGCGACAACCTCGGTGCTGCTGATTCCGTTTTTCCCTTCTAATCGTCCTTCCTTGTTGATGATGTGACAGTCAATGGTGTCGCGATAAACTTGTTTTTGGGGAAAGACTGTTTGTTCCACGATGAGCGTCACCGTCTGGAAAGGATATTTCTGGTAGGCTCTCAACTGTACCCATTGCTGATAGGTGCCTGTGTGTTGCATCTTGGGAACATTGAATGTCAATACCTTGTTACGTTCCCATCCATCTTGGGCGATGGCTTCATAATCATCGAAGATACGCGGGTTGTCACATGAGAAAACACTGACAGCAATCGCCATCAGTGCTAATATATATAAGGTGTGGAAATGTTTACTACTTTCCATTTGTTTGGTCGTTTGGTAAACTATTCGTTTGGCCGTTTAGGATTGTTATTCCTTGCTCCCTGCTCCTTGCCCCTTGGTCCTCTATCATCTCTTCTTTTTTTCTTCTTCTTTTTCTTTGCTTTGTCGAAGCGGCTAAGGTCGGAGTCGGCAATCAAGTCTTTCGGTCCTTCTGGTTGTTTCATCTTTCCGTCTTCCTCTAACGACTCAGGCTTCTCACCTTGTTTGTTCATGTTGATAATCTCTATCGCACGTTTTGCCGTAATGGTTTCCAGATTGGCAGGAATGCGTTTGTCGGTAGAGTAGGTGACCATGCCTGCTAAGATGTCGCCTTTGAAAAAGTAGTAGTCGCTGTCGAGGGTCTGTAGAACGACATCCCGTGCAGGCATCCGTTTGCCTGCTTCCACGTAGTTGTCAACTTCATAATTCAGACAGCATTTCAGTTTGGCGCACATTCCAGCCAGTTTTGTCGGGTTCAGGGAGATGTCTTGAAAACGGGCGGCTGATGTGCCCACGCTGACGAAATTCTTCATCCATGTGGCACAGCACAGTTCGCGTCCACAAGGGCCTGTTCCGCCGATGCGTCCAGCCTCTTGTCGGGCACCAATCTGTTTCATCTCAATACGAACGTGAAAGGCGGCTGCCAGATCTTTGATAAGTTGTCGGAAATCGACGCGCTCGTCGGCGATATAATAGAAGATGGCTTTGTTGCCGTCGCCCTGATATTCCACATCACCGATTTTCATCTCCAATCCCAACCCTTTCGCAATCTGTCGGCTTTCAATCATCGTTGCATGTTCGCGGGCTTTCGCTTCACGGTATTTCTGCATATCGACATCTTTTGCCAAACGGTAGATGCGCTTGATGTCGTCAGCCGACTTCAAGTTGGCTTTTTTGATTTGCAGGGTTACCAATTGTCCAGTCAGGGTTACTACACCGATGTCGTGACCAGGATTGGCTTCAACAGCTACAATATCACCTTTCTTCAAATCCAACTTGTTCACATTGTGGTAGTAGCCTTTTCGGGTGTTTTTAAACTGCACCTCCACCAAGTCGGTTGTATCAACATTCCCAGGCACATCAGCCAGCCAGTCGTATGTGTTCAGCTGACGGTCCTGGCGTCCGCAACCCTGTTTGCACAGTCCTCGGTCGCATCCCTGCCATATTTTGAATTTCATATTGTTATAGTCCATAATATATTGGTCGTTTGGTATATTGGTCGTTTGGTATATTGGTCGTTTGGTATATTGGTCGTTTGGTCGTTTAGGGAAGTTGCTCCTTGCTCCTTGCTCCTTGCCCCTTGCTCCTTACTTCTTTAAAATCAACACGATCATTTTCAGAGCGAGGTCGTAGAACACCACTTTCGGATTGGCATTTTGGCCAATATCACGATAGGCGAGAGCCATCAGTTCATTGATGTCAATAACGTTTCCCTCATGGATAAACCGTGCGAAATTCTTCGCAAAGTTCTCCTCTTCCTGTGTCATGTAGTTCAGTTCCGGCTGTCGGAAGTTATACATGAAGTTCTCGCGCACCAAGTGCATGAAATAGCTGAGCATACGGCGCTGTTTCTCTCTTCCGTAGCCTGCAACGTTTTCGCTCCATTTCTTCAGGTCTTTCACCTTTCTTCCATAGGCCAGGCGCATGAGCATGATGAACATATCCAAGAAGTCGCGCTTCTCGTTGCCTGTGTTCAGTGCGTCTAATGCCTGCAGCCAGCTGCCGTTGGCGATGCGTGCTATGCGGTGGGCCGCGTCGGTCTCAATGCCTCGCTTGTCGATGAGTGCTTTTTCTATCGATGCCTCGTCGATGCGTTTGATGTCGATGCGTTGAGTACGACTGCGAATCGTTTCCAACAATTGCTCAGGATGTTCACTTACCAGTATGAACACTGTTTGCTGTGGCGGTTCCTCCAACAACTTCAACAGTTTGTTGGCACTCGTTTGGTTCATGCGTTCCGGCAGCCAGATGATGGATACCTTGTATCCTCCTTGACTTGATTTCAACGACAATTTCCTCGACAGCTCGTCGCTCTCGGCTCCTGTGATAATCGCCTGCTGGTTGGCGGCTCCCATTGCCGTCATCCATTGTTCTATGGAGAAGTAGGGACCTTCTTTCAGCAATGCTATCCATTGTTTAGCAAAGTCGTTGCTCACTGGCTGGTGGTCACTTCCCATTGAGGGTAGCTTGATGGTTGGAAATGTGAAGTGCAGGTCGGGATGTGTCCATTCGCGCAGCATCGCCTTATTCTTCGTCACCCGTGGGTCTTCGGCTGCCATCATAAATCCGTCATCTTCGGCAGCAGTAGCCTTCTCGCCACTTAGCAGTTGAGAGGCAAAGGCAATGGCCAGCGCCATCTTTCCTATGCCGGCAGAACCGCAGAAGAGTAGGGCGTGCGGCACTCGCTCTTCCTGCACCAACTGCATCAGTCGCTGCTGCATTTCCTGCTGTCCTATTACCTCTTTCCAGTCCATTTGGGTACAAAGTTAAATAAAATTTACGAAATGAGAACCTCTTATATCAATATTTTCACTTTTTTGCGCCAAAAACACCCATGCAAGCGGCAAAATGAACGGAATGGGATGAATACACATTGTTAAATATTATCGATTGCTCATTGCGCATTTCGCATTACGCATTTCAAAACCTAAGCTTTTACCTTCCGAAAGGCCACCTTTTATCCTTCAAAAGGTCACCTTTTAGACGCTAAAACCTAAGCTTTTGCAAAGCAAAATGCCACGTTTTGCATTCGCTTGATAATCAGCCGTTTACGTTTTTAAAACTTTTGAAAATCAGCAAATGTGCAGAAACTGATCTGAAAAATATTGTAAACTATTTTCGTTCTTCCGTAAGTGACTCAGATATCAGATGTCAGTTTTCTCAGCAGCCCTAATAGTGATTCAGTAGATGGCACCTTTGTTGAGGAGTTCCCGACTGGGCCACAATAAAAAAGCATCCCGAAGGATGCTTCTGTGATCCGTTTGGGGCTCGAACCCAAGACCCCAACATTAAAAGTGTTGTGCTCTACCAGCTGAGCTAACGGATCAACCTTTTGTTGAAATCGGGTGCAAAGGTATTACTTTTTTCTGATACCAACAAATTATTCGGCAGTTTTTTGTTCGACAGCCTCTAAATTTGTTGGTTCTTCATGCTCTTTTGTGACGTATCGTTGCCAGTAAGCGATGATAAGTGTGGTGAGTGGAAGGGCAATAATCAGTCCGATGAATCCCAGCAAGGAGCCCCATACGGAGAGGGAAAGTAGCAGAATGGCAGGGTTGAGTCCCATCGCTTTTCCCATCACCTTCGGCGTGACAACCATATCGGAGATGACTTGTACGACAGCAAAGACGATGAGTGCCAATCCGAAGATAACCCAGAAGTTCTGGCCTGTGTCAGCGGCTTTCAGCAGCGCGAGGAAGGCTGTAGGGATGAGAGCGAACGTATGAAGGTAGGGCACGAGGTCGAGGATGCCGATGAGGATGCCCAGACCGATGGCCATCGGGAATCCGATAATGGTAAATCCGATGCAGAACATCACACCCATGCAGAAGGCTACCAATCCTTGTCCGCGAATATAGTTGTTCAACTCGCGTTCAGCATCTTTGGCCAGCAAATTCCAGAAGGGGCGATTTTTCTTGGGGAATATTCTTACCCAATTGTCGGTCAGAAACTCATAGTCGAGCAGGATGAAGAACATATATAATAAGGTGATGAACGATGCGAAGATGCTCATCATGATATTGGCTGTCTGCCCAATGACGGCAAACAACTTCGGCATTGCTACCTTTATGGCATCGGCGAAGTCTTCGCTCTTGAGGAACTTTTCAATCTGCTGCTGGTTGTCTTTTACCCATTGCTGTACATAGGCACCGATGTTGCTGGCATCGGTTTTTTGGTTGACGTAATTGTTGATGAAGTCGATGAGTTTGTCCACCTGTTCAATCATCGGTGGTATAATCAGCCAGAAAATACCTGTAATGACGGCGATGATGAAGATGAGCGACACAATGATGCTCAAAGCTCTTGTGGGAACATGCAGCTTGTACTGCACAAACTTCACGATGGGATAGACAAGGTATGCCAGGAGCCAGGCGATGAAGAAAGGAAGCAGCACGCCAGACAGCGATTTGACGATCAGGAATGATGCGAACAGTATCAGGGCGATGAATGCCCATCTGATAACTTTATCGAATGTGATTTTCTGTTCCATGAGTGGAGGATGATTATTGCATAAATAATAAATGTTCAGCCTTCTTCGCTGATAGCTTTCTGGTAGCAGTCGCGGCATAAGGGTTCGTATTCCGAGGTCTCGCCTAACAGCACACGCTTGTCGTCAGCTACCAGTCGGTGGCTCACATACGCTAAGTTGCCGCATCTCACACAGATAGCATGCACCTTTGTGACATCATCGGCAATCGCACATAGTGCCGGCATCGGACCGAAAGGAACGCCTTTGAAGTCCATATCCAGACCTGCAATGATGACGCGGATGCCTCGGTAGGCAAGCTCGTTGCACACGTCAACAAGTCCGTCGTCTAGGAACTGTGCTTCGTCAATACCTACAACATCAATGTCTGATGCCAGCAGAAGAATGGTGCTCGACGATTCCACAGGCGTACTCTTGATGGCATTCTGGTCGTGACTTACTACATCGACATCACTATAGCGCGTATCGATACGCGGCTTGAAAATTTCAACCCGCTGTTTGGCAAATTTCGCACGTTTCATTCTTCGAATCAATTCCTCCGTTTTTCCAGAGAACATAGACCCGCACACCACTTCTATTCGTCCGGGGCGGTGTGACTCCCCACTGATTGTCCTAGTCATAATCGCGGCTACAAAGATAGTGCAAGCCGAAGACAAAACAAAATAATTTGAGAATTATTTTTTTTGTTGAGGCGCAGCCTACCTTCGAACGAAGTTCAAAGTTACGATTAAGTGAGCAAAATGCAAAAGGAAAACTCGTTTTTCTTTTCATTTTCGAACGGAAGTATCTTAGAGCAAAGCTCAAAGTGACACATTCCTTTTAAAAATTGCAAAGAAATAACCGCTTTTTTTGTTTTATTGATAAATTAGTTTACCTTTGCCACCGAAATGGGCATACTGTATATCGTACCCACACCCGTGGGAAACATGGAGGATATGACGATGCGAGCCATCAGAATCCTCAAGGAAGCCGACCTTGTGCTGGCTGAAGATACCCGCACATCGGGCATTCTGCTGAAACATTTCGATATACAAACCCATATGATGTCGCATCATAAGTTCAATGAACACGGCACGTCGGCAGGCATCGTAGAACGATTGAAAGGCGGACAGACTGTTGCCTTGATTAGCGATGCAGGGACGCCAGGCATCAGCGACCCAGGATTCTTCCTGATACGCGAAGCGGTAGCAGCCGGCATCGAGGTGCAGACATTACCTGGAGCAACGGCATTCGTGCCGGCATTGGTATCGTCGGGCTTGCCCTGTGACCGATTCTGCTTCGAGGGATTCTTGCCGCCGAAGAAAGGACGCATGACTCGTTTAGAGGCATTGAAGGAAGAAACACGCACGATGGTGTTTTACGAGTCGCCCTATCGGTTGCTCAAGACGCTGCAACAGTTGGCTGACACATTAGGCGAAGACCGCCAAGCGAGTGTGGCACGCGAAATTTCAAAGGTGCACGAAGAGAGCGTGCGTGGCACTTTGGGCGAGGTAATCGCTCATTTCACGAAGACCGAACCGCGTGGTGAAATTGTGATTGTTGTGGCAGGGAGAAAGTTGAAAGTGAAGGGTTGAGTAACTCAACATAATGAAAATCGACATAACGAAATAACGACATATATAATAAGGAGAAAGAATATGAAAAAGCTTTTATTTTTTGTAGCAGGCATCATGATGCTAACTGCATGTGGCAATCAGGAAGGTAAAAACTCTCAATTGGCACAGAATGATTCCTTGCAGAATATCATTGCTGCCAGAGACAACGAAATCAATGACCTGATGGGTACGTTGAATGAAATCCAACAGGGTTTTCAGGAAATCAACGAGGCTGAAGAGCGCGTAACGATTGCCAAGAGCGGTGAAGGAGCTGATAAAGCCGTACAAATTCGTGAGAATATCCAGTTTATTGCTCAGCGTATGGCAGAGAACCGTGAGTTGATAGCTAAACTGCGCCAGCAGTTGCGCGAAGTGGGCTTCAAGGGTGACCAGCTGCAGAAGACCATCGAAAACCTGACGGCTCAGATGGCATTGAAAGACAGACAGTTGCAGGCTCTTCGTACTGAATTGGATCAGAAAAACATTCATATCGCAGAGTTGGACCAGACGATTACTGGTTTGAACAAGGATGTGGAGAACCTGAACAAGGATGTTACTGACCTGAAGACTGAAAATACTGAAAAGTCTCAGACCATCAGCTCTCAGGATAAACAACTGAATACAGCCTGGTTCGTCTATGGAACCAAGAGCGAGCTGAAGAATCAGGGCATCATTTCCGGCGGAAAAGTGTTGCAGGGCAACTTCAACAAGAACTACTTCACGAAGATTGATATCCGTACTGACCGAGAAATCAAACTGTATTCTAAGAGTGCTAAAATCCTGACTTCACATTCATCGAGCAGCTATACGCTGGACAAAGATACGAAAGGACAGTATGTGCTGCGCATCATTGATCCGCAGACATTCTGGAGCACAAGCAAGTATCTGGTCGTACAGGTGAAGTAAGAAGCCCCTCCTATCCTCCCCAAAGGGGAGGGACCTGTTACCCTCCCTTTGGGAGGGGTTAGGGGTAGGCTCTTTTTTCCTGAAAGAAATTTTGTATCAACTCACGGCAGGCGTCTTTTAAGATGCCTGCCGTTATTGTTGCTTTCGGATGAAAGGCATGAGGTGCATGGTCATGATAACCACGCTTATCATCAGGAGCACCATAGACGATACGGGAGATTTGTGCCCATCCGATGGCTCCTGCACACATAATACAAGGTTCTACAGTCACGTAGAGCGTACATCCCGTCAAGTATTTTCCACCCAGCGCATTGGCGGCGGCGGTGATAGCCTGCATCTCAGCATGAGCCGTCACGTCGTTGAGCGTTTCTGTCAGGTTGTGGGCACGAGCAATAATACGGTCCTTGCAAACGATGACAGCCCCAATGGGTATCTCCCCTTCGCGATAGGCTGCTTGCGCTTCGTCAAGAGCACGCTGCATGTACATCTCATCTTTCTTCTGTTGTTCTTCGGTGTGGGTCATAGGGGTAATGAATCTAATAAATGAAAGGGTTTTATGGGTGCAAAAGTAATATAAAATTGGGAAATTCTCAAATAAATAGTCAATTGTAAATAGTCAAATTGTAAATTATTTATTACTTTTGCACTCGTTTTTGAGATATCATCATGTACAAACCAATTTTCAACAAGCGCAGTGTTCTGAAGTTTACGCACTTCACCAACAAGGGATACTCTTTGTTCTCTTGTCTGGGACGCGAGGTCGTCATCGGTGTACTGAGTGTGGCTACGTTGTCGCATGCTACGGCAGATGGTGTCACCACAAGCGAGGAACTGGTGACGGCAGACTCTGTCCGCACAAACCGAGAGGTTATGCTCGAAGGGGTGAGTGTGATGGGAACGCGAGCGCCGCTGACGCAGAGTCAGCAAGCGAGAATGGTAACGATACTGTCGCGCGACGATATTCAGGCGGCGGCAGTACAGAGTATTAACGACCTGCTGAAACTGGCTGTAGGGGTGGATGTGCGGCAACGCGGCCCCATCGGTGCACAGACCGATGTGAGTGTGCGTGGCAGCAACTACGAACAGATCACCGTATTGCTGAACGGCATTAACATCTGTGACCCGCAAACAGGTCACAACTCCTTTGATTTTCCTGTCGATATTAGTGATATTGAGCGCATAGAAGTGCTGGAGGGTCCAGCAGCACGTGTCTATGGTACATCGTCATTGGTTGGAGCCATCAATGTGGTGACGAAAGCCCCCCTCTTATCCCCCCTTCAGGGGGAGGCTATTTCCTCTTTATCAGAACAGCCTCTCAAGAAGAAAACAGGAAAACGTTTCCTTGCTGTTGATGGCCGCGTGGAAGGTGGTTCCTACGGTTACCTGTCTGTTGGCGGCAGGGTGGCGCTCTCCCCCTGCAGGGGGGAGTTGAAGGGAGGCTTCCATTCTCTTTCTGCCTCCTATACTCGCAGCGATGGTTACAGTCGCAATCATGCGGGTGCTCTCAATGCTGATTATCGTGGTGGAAAAGCGTTCTATCAGGGCAGCTACGACCACGAACAGTTGCACGTTCAGTGGCATGCGGGCATGTCGGTAAAAGACTTCGGTTCGAATACCTTCTACGGCGTGTCGTCAGACAATCAGTTTGAACATACCTTTAAAACCTATACGGCATTGCAGGCTGATGCCAAATGTGGGCCGATTCATATTAAACCGGCTGTCTATTGGAACCGATATGCCGACCGCTTTGAATATTTCCGCGGAGAACCTGACCGTGTGAAATACAACTATCACCTGACGAATGTCTATGGTTTGAACCTAAATAGTTACGTTGATTGGGTAGGGGGCCGAACGGCTGTGGGCGCAGAAATTCGCTTTGAAGACCTGATGAGTAGCAATCTGGGTGAACCGCTGAGTAGAAAACATTCGATTCACGGCACCGATCGCGATTATGAATACGGGTTGAACAGAACAAACCTTCAGCTTATTTTAGAGCATAATGTTGTTTGGAACCGCATGACTATTTCGGCAGGACTTGTGGCAGTCAACAATAGTTGGGCAGATATGGGTGTACGGGTTTATCCAAGCATTGATGCAGGCTTCCGTATCGGTAATAATTGGAAAGTGTATGCCTCGTACAACGCTTCGTTGCGTATGCCTTCGGTGACAGAACTATATTATTCGGTGGGTGGATACAAGGCAGACAAGCATCTGAAACCAGAAGAGGTGTCGGCGGTAGAAACGGGTATTCGCTATCTGGGGCGTAGTGTGACTGGTAAAGTTTGCGTGTATTACAACCATTATAAAAATCTCATTGATTGGATTCGTCATACAGATCAAGGACCTGAAGCCCCTTGGGAGTCTGTCAACTTTGGAAAAATCAATGCCTTGGGTGTTGAGACAAGCTTAGAGCTGAACCTCATACGCTTGTTTCCTGCACAGCATTTCTTGAAACATTTCCATCTGGCATATAGCTATATCCATCAAGACAAGAATGAGGAGGCTGGCATTCAAAGTCGTTATGCGTTGGAATATTTGCGTAACAAACTGGTTTCAGGATTACAGATGAACCTATGGAAACGTTTGGAGTTGGATATGACCTTTCGTTTGCAGCATCGAACGGGCAGTTATACCGATGTGAACGGGAATCTATGCAATTATAGTACTTATGGCATCATGGATGCCCGACTTGCCTGGAATGCCGATCGCTATCAGGTTTACATAGAAGCCAACAATCTCTTCAACCGTAAATATGTGGATTACGGTAATATTCCACAGCCAGGATTGTGGGTGATCGGAGGCATAAAAGTAAAATGGTGAGGGGTATCTTACTCCGTACTCATCACATGGAAGCAATGTTGGTTGCGCTCGAAAATGATGCGGCAACGTCCTTCGTCGCGTAGTTCGCTAAGCACTTCCCCCAGGATATTTGCCATCGTGGTATTGTCAACCATATTGCCTTCCATGTCGATGCGGTTGAATCTTGAATACGAAAGGTCGAAAGTGGTTCCATACAAGTGGGCTGAATTCCTCACTGCGTTGCCGTTGACTTTCCGCAATCGGGCGATATCCTCACGTGTACGGAGGATGGAGGTTACGATGATGCGGTGCTCGCGATATCCCAGCTTCTTCAGTCTTTTTTGGAATCTTTTGCCGATGTCATACAGCAAATCCCTGGCTCCATCACCCAGATAAGGAACCGAATGTGTCAGGTTATCTACCAGATAATATCGGTTGCTTTCAATATAGTTGAGTTTCTTGACTTTCCTCTCAGCCTCCTCACGCGTCTCACATGGCTCAATGCCAATCTTTTTCGCCATTTCAACCGATGTGGTGTTGTGGTCTTTGAAATGGAATCGTGAGCGAACGACAGCCTTGTTGTCAGTGAAAGTGCGCCCCTCCATATCAAATCGCTCTATTACTCGGGTTTCTTCCCGATAATCATTGTCTTTTCCCTTTCCCTTCTTTTTCTTCTTGGCTGCTTTTCGTGCCTCTTTCTCGCGCTTCTTGGCTTCCTTCCTGGCGCGTTTTTCAGCCCTCTTGCGCATTCTGCGTTCAATCTTCTCTTTCTCGCGCTGTTGCCTTTCGAAATTGCTGCTGGTGTGGCATCCTGCCATGAGGAAAATAGACAGGAGCAATAGAATCGTATATTTGGAAAATCTCATTTTCTTTTGCAAATTTACATGCAAAAGTAACGAATTTGGAGAAAAGTAACTATATTTGCAGCCATATTTAACTTCAATTTTAACATCACATTCATTCCCAATCATAAAACGTATGCAAAAAAGAATCGTATTTACATTCATTGCTGTTTTCATCATGTCAACGATGCAGGCACAAAATGCATTGAAAAAAGTCTATGACGAGCAAATCAATCCTATGGCGCAGATTGATGCCGCTCTTGTTCAAGCAAAGGAGAAAGGAAAGTTCGTCGTTTGTCAGGTAGGCGGCAACTGGTGTCCTTGGTGTTTGCGGTTTGCTGATTTTATCACCAACGACAGCACCATTAGTCAACTGATAGATGATCATTTTGTCTATATTCATGTCAACTACGATCCGCATGCCGACAATAAAGAACAGCAGGAATTGGCTGCTGAAATGATGAAGCGACTGAATAATCCAGCGCGTTTCGGGTTCCCCGTTTTTGTTATATTAGATGAAAATGGACGTGTTCTGCATATCCAGGACTCCAGTTTCTTAGAGGAAGGAAAGGGCTACGACAAGACAAAAGTTATCCGCTTCTTTAAAAACTGGACTCCCAAGGCAGTTCCTACCTTCGCCCCTTGAATCGATTACTTCTCGACAATCCGATATGCTTTGCCTTGCGCCAGTCGCTTGCATTCAAAATTGAAGCGTGCATTGTTCAGAGCATGTCCCATCGCATCATTGCTGGTCTCCATATCGAATGATGCATACGTGCTGGAAACCGTTTATTTCCAGCACGATGAATCCGTTATATGCCACCAGCTTGCGTTTGTCGTTCCTATTGATCATTTCTGCACCAAAACAAACGTAGGGTAGTTTGATGGCTGTGTCAATTCCTGTATCCACATATCCAGACAATTGTCTTGTCGGTCTCATCAGGTGGTACAAGCTGCGAGCCTTTTTTACCTCGTCAGCAGCATCACCCTCACGAATCATTCTTACCAGTTCGTCTAAGTCAATACGGTTAATAACCTCTTTGTTTCTTTTGTTTTTCAGAATAGTAATGTTCATAGTAGTATCTAATTTCAGTATTTTTAAAAATAATATTTCTTTTCTCTGCAAAGATACACTAAATTTTTGAGAAACCGCGATAAATAAAAGGTTTATCGAATATTTTAACATAAAAAAGATACATTATACATACACGAAAGATACATAAAAGATACACTAAAGATACACTTACTATATGCCGACAGTACTCTAACACTACCATTTTCAAAAGCATACCTTTCGCAGTCCAAAAGCATACCTTTTGGAGGTCAAAAGCATACCTTTCGCAAACCAAAAGCATACCTTTTGGAGGTCAAAAGCATAGCTTTCGCAAATCAATCCGGCCCGTTTTGCTTCACAAAACAGCACTAAATGCCTGTAAAATGTATCTTTAGTGTATCTTTTATGTATCTTTAATGTATCTTAGATGTATCTTAAAATAATACTAATTGTCTCTATAATAGTTATTTATCTATAAATTAGTGTATCTTTTAGATAAATGTATCATATAAATATTTTGAACAAACCAAAACGACCACTTAAACTTTCACCCAACGGCAGATTTCCACAAAAATTCTGTTGGTTTCTTTTGCGTTTCAGAAATTCTTCGTATATTTGCAAACTGCGAAGACATAAATATAACATATACCAATATGAATACAATATCACTTAACCATCTGTGGAGCTACCTGCAAGGGTTATCACTAACAGCAAGCAATCAACGTTGGCTGGCAAGTCATCTTATGGAAGCTGCAGAAAACACAGAAAGAAAGGATAAAAAAAAGGAACTCGTCTTCCCTAAGATACCAAAAGACTACAAACCTTCTGCGAAGGTGATGGCGATGACCTTGGGGTCCTTGCCTGAAGGTGTTGATTTAGAAAAAGAATTAGAAGAGAGGTGGAAAGAATGGGCAAAATAAAAGCACTTATTGACACTAATGTCTTGCTTGATCATTTGGCTAAGCGAGCTGGATTCTATCAGGATGCAGCCGCTATCTTTTCCATGGTAGATGATGGTTACTTGACAGGAATAGTACCATCTCTAAGTATTGTGAATTGTGCGTATGTTCTCCCTAAACACTATGAAACAAAATCGGTCTTAGTGCAGATAAAGAAAATGCTACACATGTTCACAATAAGTCATGTCGATGCATTGATTCTGGAAGAAGCTGCAAATCTTGCTCCTTATGACTATGAAGATGCCGTGCAGTATTTGTCAGCACTTCCTCATCATCCAGACATAATAATCTCTCGTGACAAAAAGGGATTTCTAGATTTCGACATTCCCGTAATGACTCCAGCAGAATTTGTAGCTAAAGCCAAAGAATAACATTGTTCCTTCCCATTTCTATTTCATATACCTAACGACGGATTTCCGCAAAAAAAGCCGCCGTGTTCTTTGCCGTTTTCTTTGTAATTTCGTCACAAATGATGAAAAAAACTTCGCAATCGTTTGCGTGGTAAAAATTAAATCACTATCTTTGTCCTGTCAGCATCACCATCCTTCAACCATTGTTTAACCATAGCTTCTGCCTTTTGTCGCTCATAACCTTGAATGTCTTTTTTGAACAATAGGGCAACAATGTTTTTCCTGTACTTGGTACAGCCAAGTTCTTCTGCCCGCATCCATGCTAATAATGCAGTGGCATAATTGCCGCCATTGGCATATTGAAGACCAATACGGTTTAACTCTTCAAAATCGGAGGTTTCAGCAATGCGTCGCTCAACTGTGGATTTGTGCATGATTATTGGGCAGTCAATTTAAGACCTATTGGGATTCTGGTCAGGAGGCATAGCTACTACGCCACCAGCAGGATTCTTGCAATAGCCTGAGATGATATTGTCCTGATGAAACCTAAAATATCTTTTCAAAGCAAATTCCCTCATTAAACCATCAAACCCCCTTTTGGGTATTTGTTCCTCTTTTATACCCAATTCCTCATAAACGGACTCTGCACTTTTGAACACATTATCTTCAAAATTTGGCAGATGTGCAATGATTTTCTCAATTAATTCTTGTTCTTTCATTTTCTATAAGTTTTCAAGTTCAATTATTCTATTTGATGGGATATTCAAGGCACCTGCGAACTTCTCCAATCTACGACGTTCCCTTTCCGTTATCTCACCTTTCGTTGCGTACTCATGGTACATATCAAGATAATCTTGCTCGTCCTCTGTCAATTGAGGCTTTAGTGAAGCTTCCAGTTCAGCAGCGCGCTCTTTGCTGATGCCAAGAGACTGGCGGATGCGGTCAAGCATTTTACGCTCACGAGATGTTATTTCTGCATCGTCCTCCAAGAAATCTTTTAGGCTATCTATGTACTCCTGTTCGTTAGTGGTCAGTTTTGCAGAACCCTTTGACAAATTGCTCGCATTTGTTCTTTCAGCAGACTCTTTAATAAATTGCTTCATTGACCTGAACTTCACTTCGACTTTCCACTGTGTTTCCACCGATTCCTTAAACTGAGACTCCGACTTCAATTCGGCATTGCCATCTATTTTGGCCCACAGGTATTCTGCAGACGCCTTAATCGTTGTTCGCTCTGAACTTGACACAAACTTGGTGTCAGACGTGGAAACAAATTCGCTATATTCTAATAGATTTCCGTTTAAGCGGCTATCAACCAGCCGTTGCCATTTGGTTTGTTCTGGGAACCATATTAGCCCTTTAGGGACGTATGGTTTCTGCATCGGATCGAATTTCTGACTGATGGTACGTTGAATATTGTTACTGGTATTGCGTTCTACTGATGTTGAACGATCATATTCGCCGCTTAAAGATGCAGCCTTGATATTGGCATTACCACCTACTGTTGCATCTGCAGTGTTGAATTCATCAACACTCTTTCCTTTGATAGAGGTAATAGATATTTCTTCTGCGCCCAGACATTGTAGCAAGTAGCAAAGCTCATGTATCTTGTCAACAAAGAATACATCTTCCGAACCCTCATAAGGTACATAGACAGAAGAATTGTATGGATGCCCTATATATAATTCACCTGCGAGAGGGTGGCCAACGGGAAATTTAATGCATGAAGGAATATTTGACATTCTGAAAGTTTCTATACCCTCTATCCAGCATCCTGCAATTTGGCTGTCATTGATAGGCATTATAAATTTCCTGTCTTTGTAGTCTTTTTCTTTTGTATAGTTGTCCCATCGTTCATGCATCTGCTCTTCAAGAGACATAAACATTTCTTTAGCGTCTTCACGAATCTCCTCTGTGTCTGCACTCATTGCGTCCAAGAAAAGATTTCTGGCCATATGAACCTGCCCGTACTCCTTGTAATTATAGGCGCGCCAATAATTGCAAGCATGAAAATCAGCCATATTGAGTGCATCATCAATGAGAGACTGATATTCACTTGTAATTTCAGCTGCTCTTAGTGAATTATCTAACGCATTTGAGGAAAGTTCCCCTGCTTTTAAAAACTCTTTTTCTATTGCGCTGAATCTTTGTTCGTCAGACCTCCTTCCGCTTTTTCTGTTTTGCTTTACCATTAATCTTCCCTTGAGGAAATGGGCATAAGCATCATTGTTGATGTCATTAATTTTGAGAAGTTCATCCAATTTCATAATGGCATCATCATACTTTCGTGTATCTTCTAACGCAAGAATCTCGTCATATATGCCCACTGGCTCACCTGCTATTTGAGCCATCATACTTAAATGATAAGCTAATGATTCTCCTGCGAAACCCTCTAATTTCTTGTTAGAAATTTTTTTAAAGAAAAAAGATGCTTCTACCTCGATGTTGGAACCATCCACCATATATATGTAAAAGCAATATTCCTTATATTCAACCTTATCAATGTCTGTCCATTTTAATTTATAAACAGTCTTTATAGGACGATAGTAAATAGCTAAATCTGTAATAACAAGACCCTCACTCTTGTCATTCCAACTTGATGTGTCTCTTGTGAAAAGAATATTGACATTTATAGGGATATTAAATTCACTTCGATATGCGGGAAGCTCAGAATTGTTGTCCATTTGATGTTCCCAATAAGACATACAGTCAGTTTTGTTCTTTTCTCCATACCATTTCGACAAAAACACCTCGAAATAATCTACAATTGTGTATTCTTCGTATTTAATGGACGCGGTTATTCGAGAATGTAATTCAGTAAAAGTACCATTTATAAGTTCAACGGTACATCCTAAATTTTCCAGTGAATCTTTTAACATTACAATCGTGACGTGATTTCCTTCCCATTCATAACAAACCAATGCAGGAAGAGACTCTATTTGCTTCTGTATAAACTCTTTTCTTCTCCACAAATAAAAGGGGGACCAGTCCATCACGTAACTACATATTGTAGCTTTATCAGCCCCCATTTTTGTAATAACGAGTCCTTGTAAATTACCCATAACATGCTTCTCCTATACTTTTTGTACGTCCAACTCAACCATATTCAAACAACCAGCTTTCTTGATGTCAATACCATAGATACGCATGAAGGCATCAACGACAGTTTGGCCGCCGTTTGTGATAACAGGATTGCTCATCGTTTGGGTTATCACTTCAACGCGCATACCCGGTTCGATGCGAATGCCATTAGAGTTCTTTACGTGTTTGGTCGTAATAATAAAACGTGCCATTATCTTGACTTGTTTTAGGTTGCCAACAAGCCTCGGAGGTTAGCGGTTCACATAAGGGTACGAAAAAGTGCGAGGCTCTATCCCATCTTCTCCACGGGAGGACAGGTATCGCCAAACACCCTAGTTCACAGCGGAGGAAGGTAGAAAAAACGCTCGCACTGTGATGTATATACTATGGACATACAAGATGCCCTCAGCTATACAAAACAGAGGAGTGCTAATTCCCAAAACCTTCAGTGAACTATTGGATTTGATTTGGCGATTTCGTCCAGCCACTAGGTTAAGTGAAAAACACTTTTCGGCCAACGGTTGCATACGGACGCACCTATCAGCATTGCAAAGATAATGTTTTTCTGGGAAAGCACTCCATTCGTGAGCGTATTTTCTACATTTTTAAGAAAATGAGGTTTTTTCAACTGGCAAACAGACTGTCTTTTGACAAAAGTGGTCATTATTATCATATAGGTATATATAAGTAGTAGTAATAACTACTACAATAACCGGGGAATTTGAAGAATAAACCTATAGCTATGAAAACTCCAGAAGGAAACCGTCATTTCCTTGATTGTGATAGATAGTCCGCAATAGTTATGTTACGGGGACAGGTGAGTGACATAAGAAGGTCGAAGGGTGAGGGTGCTGGGTGTTTAGAGTTTGGGTACAAAAAGAGGGCTTAGATCATCGGGACTCTAATTTTGCGCTCTGATAGAATATATCAGTGAAGAATTTGCTTTATCACGGCCAAATCCTTACCTTTGTTGTCAGAAGGAGGAAGAGGCCGACAGGAAAGGGAAACTATCAGCGGGACAACAGTCCTTTAGAGTCTATGAACCGTCTTAGTCCTTCCTGCTTAGTTGCGAAGTCCAGATAGAATGCCAGCGGCATAATAGCCTATTTAGAGTCCAAGACCAGACAACTATTGGCCAAATCCTTCATTTTAACGGTACAAAGGTATGAAAAAGATCTTTATTGGCATCGATTTCTCGAAAGAAAAGTTTGATGCGACCCTCATTCAGGCAGAGGGACTGAAGGAATGTGCCCCTAGCGTGCACGAAGTGTTTGACAACAAAACATCAGGCTATCGTCGTC
>Ga0326511_10000429_pt1 | contig 36619 bp, 74 predicted proteins | sample 0_2496_0518_D_FD_203701 | JGI IMG/M metagenome (GOLD analysis project Ga0326511, IMG submission 203701) | Bovine rumen microbial communities from UC Davis, California, United States - 0_2496_0518 | ecosystem: Host-associated > Mammals > Digestive system > Stomach > Rumen | place: USA...
AAAGCTAATAATTCACCTCTGCGCATCCCGGTAAAGATAGCAGTGTTAAAAAATGCTTTATAGACCGGAGGACAATTATCTGCTTCTTGTAAGAAAATTTCTATTTGTTTTTCGTTTAAAAAGTGTATAGGCGGTTTTATTTGTGGCAGCTTTTTAAATCTTATTATAGGGTTTTGAGATAAAAAGTTGTTATCTACACCATAATTAAGCATAGCCTGAATAAAAGTTATTATGCCGTTAATTGATTTGTTTACCATATCCCGATTTTTTAAGTCTAAAATAAGGTTTTCAATATGTCTTTTTGTAATATCTTTTGCCTTTGTTCGTAATAACGGCTCTATGGTTTTTAAATATGATTCATAAAGGGTTATAGTAGATTGTTTACAGTTCAAAGTACAGTGTCTTTGCAAATACTCTGTTGATAATCTGCGTAAAGTAATATCTGTGTTGCAGTCTGTTACTACATCTTTGAGCGCAATTTGTGCATCAAGTAATGTATTATAACCACTTTTACGGTGCTGTTTGCCACCTGATACCCAAGTAATTTCATAACTTGTATGTTTGCCCGATTTGTTGCGCCAAGTTCTCTTTCTTATGCCTGCCATAACTACATCCCTACTAACTGTTTTATTTCGTCTAAATCATAAAATACACTACCGCCGATTTTATATCTTGTAATAATACCGTTTCTTGCCCAATCGTCAACTGTGGATCTACCAAGACCGACAAATATTTGCTGCAATCCTTTTGCGTTTGTGAATCGTTTATCCTCTATACTCTTATTAAGAGTTATAACATTATTCATTAAATTTTACTCCTTTCTTTACAAGATTTAATGTAGTTTTGTAAACTATTTGTTTGCCCATACAAGTATTGCTAACGCACCTAATATAAAAATTACTGCTATCATCTATTCAACCTCCTCTTTGTTGATTATTTGTAAAACTTCTTCTTTATTAAATTTATCTTTGTGTTGAATATAATGTTTTAATAAATAATTTTTCATATTTTTATAATCTACTGCTCTTGGTGAAATTAAAAAAGGGAATACATAAGTTCTTGCACATAAACATATTAGTTCTAATAATTTATCAGGTGTTAAGATATTTTCCTTTAATTCAATACCAAAAGTTTTATAAAAATTTTTCTCTATACTATTCATCTATTCAACCTCCTGTATGTCTATTTTATTAAGCAATTCATCTATATTATAAATGCCCTCTGATAAATTTAAAGTTATTATGATTTGTCTTTCACCAAAGTATAAATTTGCATCTTGAATAAAAGGAAACTTCATATCAATTTTATGCCTTTTTATATGTATTTCCTCATCAAACCAAGTATCAACTTCTGCGTTAATTGCTTTTTTAAACATCTCATAACGCTTTTCTATTAAATCTTTAATTTCGCTCATTGGTTATTCTCCAAAATTCCTTTCACTTGTTGCTGCTGTTCTTTTGTAAAATCTTGCCAAAGTCCATTAACTAATCTCGCAAGTTTATTTTCAAAATTTAATGAATAATCTAATGTTTTATCAAGACTTTTTAAATTTAGCCACCACACAGAAGATATAAAGAACTCAACTAATTTTATCTGTTTCTCTGCTGTGAATGGTGGGTAAACCCATTTAAGTTTACCATCTCTATCTAATAAACGATACTTTTTTATATTACATTTCTTATACATTTTTTCTATTTCGTTCATTGGTTATCCTCCTGTAATACATATTTGAGAGCATAAATAATACCATCTACAAATGCAATCCTTTCAGGATTTGTTGTAGCATTCAGTGAGTAGTCTAAAAACCCTTGCTTTATTTGATAATGTAATTCTTCTCTAATTTCTTCTTCACTTCTCATTGGTTTGCTCCTTTATCTTTCTAATTTTTTTTAATTCGTTGTATATATTTGTCGTATCGCATCCTATCCCAATCAAAAATATTATTACGAGTGTTTTAAATATCATCCTACCCCTCACTTTCCTGTTGTAGCCATAGTAAATAATCTTCTTGATTGTATTCTGTTTCACCACAAGTATAAGCAAACGTACTTAAAAAGATTGCTAAATCATCAATACTCATATTTTTTATCTTTTCAAAATTGTTCATTCTATTTACACCTCTTTAATCGCATACACCTTCAATATCTTCTTCTTTATAGCAATTTTTACACTTAACACTTCTCATTGGTTTGCTCCTTTATCATTTCAACATCAGGTTTATTTGTCTTAATTTTTACGACCTTAAATTTTATCATTTGATGTAATCTTTCTTCGTTCCAATTTCCTATTTCTATTTGCTCAAAGATATTTACAAGTTCATTTTTGAAATCACATTTTTTAGTTCTACAATCTTTGCATTTTTTAGGGCAATTTTCTACTTCATATTGTATAAGTTTCAACCTACTCCTCACTTTCCCATTTATGATAATCAATAATCAATTTCCCATTTTCCGTATATACTTCAAGCCTTATACTGTCTTTTGTTTCAAAACTTATTATTTGCTTACCGTTTTCTCGTGCAAGTATATCAAAACTATTGTTCATTCTTCCTCCGCTTTGGTTAATTGTAATATCTGCCTTAATAAATACGCATTACAGGGCTCGTTCGGGTTACATTCTTTTGTTTTTATTTGTTGGTCGCAATATGTATCAGAACAAGAAACAAATCGTCTTTCAGATACTTTGTAATATCATACTTCATGCTCTGCCCTCTCATTTTCCAAATACAGTAAATACTCATCAAGGCTTTCAAACCCTAATTCAAACGCCTGCTCCGTCTGTTCGTGTATCATAAGCGCAGTTCTATCAATTCCATCATCTAACATTTATTTACCCTCCATTATTCCTATAATCTTTTTAAGTAAAGCCACTACCGCATCCGCAGAATATGCTGTGTTATTGTATTCATCAATATCTGTAATAACTTTTTCTGCCACTGTCTTTATTTTGCATAATGCTTTTTTATAACCATTGCATTGGTCTGTCATTTCCGATAAACAATGCAATAACTCATTATGTTCCTGCTGCAGTTCCCAGTTTTGTTTTATTAACGCCTCATTTTGCGCCTGCAATAAATTTATTTCTTTAACACTTAACATTTTATTTACCCCCGAAATTTCTTTTTTTTTTAACTCTTCCTTTGCAAGTTTCAACTTGACTTCCTGTATATACGGGTTTAATTTCTCACGCCATTTTGCAATTTCTTTTTCCTTAAGCATCAATTTCATCCTCCATTACCAATTTGTACTCTAAACAAGTATTATAACCCTCAATATTTTTCGGTCTTTGTTTTATTACATAACCTGACGGCGGGTTTTGCCTTAATCGTCTTAATTCCCTGTCCGCGCTTGCAGATTTCAAAATCAGGTTTACCTGAAAATTTGAATACCAACCCTCTTTTAATAATTTTTCAACTTTTTTAATGATTGTTTCTTTTGCCATAATAACCTCCTTTATATCGTTTCCCATTTTAATGTATCTTCGTTATAAACCTGAAATGAAACTAATTTATCGCCCCATTTCCGCCTTGCAGACTGTTTCAATTCATAAACCGTTGAATTGTTGTTATAGGTTACAAATTCATACGGATAACCGTTTTCTAATTTTGCATGTTTCAGATTTACCCGCAACCTGATACCGTCATATTTACCGCCCATCTGTTCTGCTATTAAGCATCTATCAAATAATTCAATAAAATAACTTGGTGCAGGCAAGTATCTGTTTTTCATCTCTGTAATACAAATTCTATATAATTTTTCCCAATCAATAGGTTTGTTTACAGATAACGCCACATCATATGTTCGCATCAAACCCTCATCATCTTTCCCACAGAATTTAAACATTTCTCTTATAAAATCAGTTCTTTCCATTAGTAAATTCCTTTCGCCGCTAAACGCGCTTTTTCCTTTTTATAAAATTCCATAAATGCCTCACTTGGCTGATTGTCTTTCTTTTCATCTGGTTTATATCTGTTTGCCCATTGTATCGCCTTTTGTTTCCAATTAACAGGCAATCCGTCCTTATCTTTCCACTCTGCCGCATCATAATAGGCTATAAAATCATCAACCGCAATCTTTTTGCATAATGAGTCCACATAATCCAAAATTTCTTTTTTTGTTGGTTTTGTTCCTGAAATACTAGGTTTAACGCCTTTTTTCCCTGAGCCTGTCCTTTTACCTCCCCAATTTTTGCTGTAAATTTTACAACTCAATGTTTTATTTAATAAGTTTAATACACTAATACTTAATTTAGATAAAGATATAGATTTAGATATAGATATATATGTGTTTTCAAGTTGATTTTCAAGTTGATTATCATCTTGATTTTCAAGTTGATTATTTGTTCTGCTGAAAACCTTTAATAACGCCAAATATATAACATTTCCTCTTTCTTCTATCGGTAACTGATTTAATAACTCAAGTTGTTCCAAAAATATATTACAGGATGTATTTTTTTCATCTTGATTTTCAACTTGATATTCATCTTGATTTGTCATTTTTCTGCTTTCTCCTATAAAGAAAAAGATAACCCTTGCTCACGCGGTCTTGGAACAAGGGTTATCCTAAGATAAACTTATTTTGACCGCGTATATTTTCCTTTATTCTATAACAAAATAGAAATTTTGTCAACAATCAGAACGGGATTATTTCTTCATCCATTGCATCTGTTTTTGGCTTTGATTTATAGGTATCAATCGCCGCATACTTCTTGCCGTTCTTGCTTGTTAATATGTCAAAATTAACCCATCCATCCTCATTTATCGGGTTTTCTGCAAATTCCTTTGTATTTACGCCGATCTTGATAATTTCGCCGTATTGTGTTGCCACTGTCTTAATCTTTACACCTTTTGCAAATTCTGTCATTTTCTACCTCCTTAATTTATTTTAAATTCTGCCTCTGTTTGTATTTCTGTTACTCCGTCAATATCTCGGAAAAAGTCTGTCTTTTTCAATTCCGCCCAATCTACACTCGGATTTGTCTTTATAAATTCGTATTTGTTATGCTCCGTCAACCATGATATTATTTTGTCGTTGTCGCGTTCATACTTAACACCGGGTTTCATATATACCAAATCCGCGCTCGGCAATTTGTACTTGTAGCATGTTTTCAGTTCCTTTTTCTCAACCGTTTCAAAATACATGCACAATTTACCCTTTAAATATGCCGTTTTGTTTTGCAACTGATCTTGTAAATACTTTTTCTTTTCTTCAAGCATCATTATTTCTTCATCAATAGCATTCTGCAGCCGTTCGGTTTCTGCCTGCTCCTGCTTTATAACCTTGCATGCCCAATCGGCTTTGCTGTCGCTATCAATAACAAATTCCTTGCCTTGTTCCTGTATGTCGTTTAAATCGTATAATTGCATTATTTGCCTCCATTCTGTAATGTGTCTTGTTTGGGTAATGATTTATAAACCTTAGTGTAAGCATCCTTAAACGCCTCAAGGTTTTCAACCTCGCTTTCATATGTTTTAAAATAATTGTGTGCGTTTTCTTTGCAATCCATACCATCAAGCCCCGCAATAATATCTCTGTCTTTATCGCTTAACGGTTTTGGTTGATTTTCTATTGCATTTTGTACTTCTTCCGCACTTGCAACCGCTGTGTCAATACCAATGCCTAAGTTACCCAATGCCCGTCCCCATGCAGATGTTTCGCAATTCTCAACAAATGATGTTTTGTTTATAAAACTGCTGTCCTCCTTTTCCTGCGCTAAGCCTGTAGCCTTAATTATTCCGTTGCCGTCCTTTATTATAGCTTTAATGGTTATAACCCCGCCTGCAAGTTCTATAACCTCACTTTCAAGCGAATAATCCTTGTATTTCTCGCAACTGCGGAAATATTTTAACCGTTCGTTAACTTCAACATAATCCTTGCCTTTTATGTTAACTGTTTTCATTTGTGCCTCCTATTCATTTCTTCTGTAACCTTATGCCACATGTCTGTACTTTGTATCTCTTCCGCATCCCTTAATAGTTGTTCAAGTTCAAAATCTGTCTTGGTTTTTAATTCAATGACAAACGCCTTTTCTTCTTGCTCTTGTTGCTCCAAATACTCCGCCTCAAGTATTGCATCGTATATGTATGATGGGTCATAACCGCACATTATTAAACACCTCCTTTAAATTTGTTGCAAAATTCGCCTTTCAATACAACGCAATCAGTTGCAACTTCGTCATAATCACCATCTGCCGCCCAACAATGCTTGCCGCAAAAATTGAAATTTACACAATTTGCAGGTATCTGCCCCGCCTTGTTCGGTTTCAGAAATTTGCTGCGTTTCGGTAATGGTTTGTAAGCTGGTATCTTTTCATTTTCTTTTGTCATATCTGACCTCCTAATCTAATACTGGCGCAAGTTCTTCATACGCCTTTTCGTATAAACTGTTAAACTTGTTAATGTCATTTATTACTAGCTTTTTTATTTCTCTGTCTGCAAGCCTTTCGGGACTATCATCACGCATAAAATCGGGAATATTTACACCGCCCTGTTGTATTGTCCGAAAATACCGCATCAACATTACTTTCATTATTGCGTATTTATGCAATGCCTTATATTCCTCAAACTCTCTTTCCAATGTCATTTTTAACCTCCTATTCTGCAATAAATAACCAACCCGACAAATACCAAAATCAATACGGTTAAAATATCAGCAATCATGTTAGCTGCTTTTCTGTCTGCTCGGTATTGTCTTAACTCTTCCATTTTCATTAAATGATAGTTGTAAAATTCCATATTTGACCGCCTTTCTATATAATTTTATCGGCAAGGAACACTTGCCTTTTACCTATTTGTTTTTGTCTAAGTTCTTACGTCAATTATTCTACATCAAAAAATTAAATAAGTCAACAACTTTATTTGTTTTTTTTGAAACTTAATATCGCATCCAGTACAATATCCAATTTGTGCGTGATATCTTCCAGTATCATATCTGTACTTTTGTGTTTTACATTACATTCCTTACATGTAACATAATCCTTTTGTATTGCAACCAATGTGTTTTCAATTTTCTGTAATTCGGGTTTTAATGCCTCTTTTGCCTCATTTTTCATAATAAGCCTCATAATGTAACCGCCTAAACCCCCTCCCATTACACTTGATATTAGAGTTAAAATTATTGTATGTAAATTACAACCCTCCACGTTGCGTGCTCCTTATTTCCTCAACTGTCGCCTTTAAGGTCTGCAAGACTTCCCTTATTTCCTGTATTTCCTGATTGTTTTCTATATTCTGCAATCGTTCGGTTTTTAAAATAAAATCCTTTTGTACAGCCGGATATTTCGCCAACAAATCCTGTATAATATCCGCATCGCAATCCTTTGCGCGCATATCCTTTTTGTTGTCCAATTTATCCTTGCCAAATCTGCCTAATAGATGTAGGAAATTGTTAATCGTTGCATATGCTCCGACAACTGCAAACAATATTACAATCATCTTAAAAATTGGATAAAAATTTAATGTAAAAGTATCTGTCATTTTGCCTCCGTATGAGTATGTCTATAAAATGGCTCATTTTTATCAAAAATCATTTCAGAACTTGCATTTGGACTTGTTTTATCTTCCATTATTTTATTGTCTTTACTGTCAAATTTGTATCTGACATTTACCTTTTTGCTACTACTTTTTGAACTTCTTTTTGTTGTCGTTCTGCGCATAATTCTATATTAGAATAAACAAATCTCGGCGTTAATAATTGCGCTACTACATCAATGGATTACAATATTCTGCTTTTTGATATTTTGCCATATCTCGCAACTTTGCAAGGTAATACAATATTGCCTGCCGTTGTTCCTTTGTTAATGGTCTTTCGCTTTTTAAAATCAATTCTAATCTGCTAACTGGTATCATATGTCCTCCTTGTAGTTTCCGTTAATATAACCCAAATAGTTCAGAATAATCCTTGCAATTCTGTTACCGCCTGTGATACAATACTTGTCGCATATATGGTCAATATGTGCCATTACGGTAGAATAAGTAACCACTAATTTTTCAGCGCTATCATCGTAAGTATATCCTTGCAGGAATAACTCAATTATTTCTTTTTCTTTTCGGGTTAATTTATATAAATTTCTCAATTATATGTCCTCAATCCTTACTTTATAATTTCAATTTCACATTTATATTGTGCCTGAATAAGTTTCTTTTTAAGCCGAAATACAGTAGTTTCTACGCCCTTGACATCAATTATATGGTGTCCAAATTCATCATCATACTCAAAATCAGGCTTATATGTAAAAATCGTTTTGCCGTCTATCTTGAACGGCATCTTTGTTTGTAATTGCAAGTTTTTTATCGTGCCTCGTTTTTCTAAATCTCGTAAATATAGAAAATAAGTAGCCTCACGCTTGCTGTCAAACTTGATACCGTCAATGTAGGTAACTTTATTGTGATATTTCATTTTTCAATTCCTTTGTTCTAACAATGTAACTCCATAATCCTTTTGTTTAACTCTTCTTTGTCAATTTTCCCGATATTGTATAACTTATACGGACATTCTGAAATCGGGACTTGTTCGCATTTCCTGAACGTTACGCATGTTATTGAGTGCCGTTTTTCTTCCTGCGGGAATAAATCACATGTTCCGTATGAAACGCCACGTTCCTTTTTGTTAAAATACGCGCATTCTGTTATTTTCATCTCTACCCCCGATCTGTTTTTCTTAATTCTGCCAAAATCTCATCCAATACCTTAACCCAATGCGGACGAACTCGCCTGCTGTATGGTATTGTTTTTGCCTTTATAGTCCCTTTAGGTCTTCCAACTTTTGCCATTATTCCGCCTCCGTTTCATTTTCAATTAAATCTTGCAGAAAATCCACAAAATCCGTCATTATTCACCTCTCAAATATTTTTCTATATCTAATTCATCAATTTGCTTGTTATATTTTGCAATTTCTTTTTGTTTTTTTATTTTATCTTTCATAAACACATCAATCATTTCTATGCCAATATTGCGTAATATTTCTCTTGCTTTTTCTATTTTTTCCATTTTTGACCGTCCTTTCGTTTTTATACTGTTTCTGCAATTACTTTTAACATTTCGTCTTTATGATCATTTAATTTTTTCAAACAATATTCAAAATCCCAAACCTTAAAATCATTTTTGTTTGTTATCATTGCTTTTTCGTTTTCAAAACCATAAAACAATCTTGCATGATATTCTTTATATGGATTTAATACATAATAGTAATGCCCTGTCGTAATTTTATGATTTTCCATTAATTCTTTCAATTTGCCATTGTAAAGTTCAACGCATTCATCAAATAATTTGTTAAATTCATCAACTAATTGTCTTTTTGTTACTCTTGCCATTTTGACCGCCTTTCATTTCTTAACTTGTTCTATACCCATTTTAATACCAAAAACAATTTTTTGCAATCAAATAATTAAAATATCATACTAAAGTACTAGAAAAATCTTAACAATTGTTTACAATTATTTAATATCAGAAAACGGCATAACCTTATGGCTACACCGTTTGAGTGTGATTGGGAGGAGGGTTTGTTATTCTTTTTCAGTAAAATATTTTATTCGCTTTTTTGCGTTCTTATATGCACGCTCGGAGGCATCGCCCATGTAATCTGCATCCTCCAAATAGTTTTGCGCCATCTTTATATAATACCCTGTATCAGTAAACACGTTGCAATAATCACTCCATAACATGTTCATAACATAAGCAAAATCAAGTTCGTAATAGTCTTTTGTGTCAAAATCTATTCCTGAAACGCTTTTAATATCATCAACGCTCCATTTTGCGCCACATTTTCCGCATACTGTTTCAACTCTGCATCTGTTTTCCCTTTTAAGCTGTCATATAATTGTTTTGCTTGCGGGTTTCTGTTGATTGTATTTTGTATAAACGCCTTAATCATTGGGTTATTTTGCATTCTTAACCCCCTTTATGTCATTATTTTTCTGCTCTGCAATCTTAATTTTGTTAATACTTTCTTGTAAGCCGTCTAATTTGCCGTAAATTGCATTTAATTCATCTTTGTATGTACTTATATCCTTTTCGGGTTTACTCTCAAAATTCGGCTTGCTATTGCCCTCAGATTTAATAAATTTTTGTGTTGTTGTTAATCCTGTTCGGATATCAAATTGTTTTACATAAATTTCGTTTGTTGCCTGATTATGGAAATATGTCGGCATCCCGTTGAAATCAACGGTGTAAGTGTTCATCTCTGCCTCACTCATAACAGGCAATGCACGATAAAACGCCTGTTGTGCTCTGTATTGCTGCGGAAATGATAAATTGTTAAAATTCTGCATAATAAAAATCCTCCTATACTCAAAGTATAAGAGGTTGTAAGAACTATAATGTCTACACAAGTTACTCAGTTATCTAAACAATTTTTCAGAAAGTCCATATCTGATTGTAACGTTTTATTGTATATTCAATTTTACTTAGTGCCACATTCAAATAATTGTGGTATGTGCTCCTGCTCATTCCCAGTTTATCACATGTGTTTTCCACCATTCTATCTTCTACATAGGTATATGTCAACAGCCAAAATTCTGTTTTGTTAATATCGCCCTCATTTAATGATATGTCAAGCAATTTGCGCAATTTTCTGCGCCCATCCCTGTATTTGCTGTAAAATTTTAAATACTGCCTTATTGTAAGCATATTCCCCACAGTTGAAATATTGTCATTTTTATATTATAATATTATTAAAAGTGGGATAGGGTAGCTCCCGACAAGCTAACATTCCGAGTTAGTTTCCCACTGCATAACTCGGATAAATACAACGGAGGTATTTATGGTTAAAAAAACAAATATTGTTGAATTAAAAGAAGATTACGCTATTATTAAAATTAAAAACAAGACTTTAGGTGAATTAGATTGCATTATTGATATAGAAGATATTGATAAAGTGAAAAATTATTTTTGGAGTTTAAGAGTTGATAAAAGGCATACAAATTGTACATTTTATGTTGAAAGCCACCCTAAAGGTAAAAGAATACATTTGCATAGGATAATTATGTCGTGTCCCGAAAATATGATTGTTGACCATATTGACGGTAACGGGTTGAATAATAGAAAAAACAACTTAAAGATATGTACTCAAAATGAAAATGTTAAAAATAATCATATAGCAAAGAATATTTTTTATGTAAAGCGTGATGATATTTATATGGTAAGTTTTTCTGTCAACGGCAAAACAAAATATTTGTGCTACACAAGAGATTTACAAGAAGCAACAGAATATGCTGAATTAGGTAGGAAGTTATTAAAAGAAAACAAAATAAAAGAATTACTTAATATGCCTTGTAAAAAAGTTGATTTGCCTAAAAATAATAAAACGGGTTGCATTGGTGTTACAAGGTTAAAAAACGGGAAATATCAAGCGTATTTTAAAGGTAAACATTTGGGAACTTTTGCTATTTTTGAAAATGCGGTTAAAGCTCGCAAACAAGCCGAAACGGATTACCACTTACAAAATAAAGTTTGAAAACAAGCCACACAATTTTTCATAATAAATCTTTTAAACTTGTTTACCTCGCTTACCTCAAGTAAAGCGTTAAATACATTTGTAGAAAATGATTTATCGTTATCTATTATATTTTTGTGCGTACATAAATAGTCGTGAATCATACTAGCAATCAAACCACTACTATTTTCTTTTGACATTCCGATTAGTGACCACGCAAAACGTGGTATTGTCATTCCGTCCCAAGTGTAACCTTTTGCAATCGTAAAATCGTATGTTTTAAGTTTGTCATAATCTATCAGCCGGACTTTTAAATCTTTTTTATTCAGAAAAGGTTTACGGGTAATATCTTCCTTTTCATCCTGCGACATAGACGGCAATATTATGCGCATACATACATCTGGTGTATGGTTAAATTGTATTCCGATATAATCGCCCTCATACCAGTTAATCATACAGGTTTACTCCTAGTTTTTTAAGTGTGTTTATAATCATCTTTATATAATTATCGCCCAAAAAATTATCGGCTTTTACGCCGACAAATTGAAGTAAGTATCTTAATGCACATTCTTTATCAACAAATGGTCTTATGTCCTGATTGCCTCGTATCTGGTTTTTGTGTTTGCTTGCAAGAACAAAATTATCAAGCTCTGATTTACCGCCTTTGCTTTTCGGTTTCAGGTGTTCCAGACTCACATTCTTTTTGGTAAGTACATCCCCATAAAACCCGTATTTGACAGTTTTTAAGTTGCCCTTTAGCCATTGTGTTTTAAGTATATTGTGATATCCGAATGTGATTTTGTCTGTTGTATTTGTAACTATCATTGCTTGCCTCCGACTACTCCTCCCGATAACTAGAAAATCAGGAAAACATTATGTAATAACATCGGGAGTTTCGCCGTTCTTATACTGGTCGTTAGCCCAAGCCGTCTGAAATGCAATATAAAACTGCATAAATTCTTGTGTTGTGCAAGGTGTATGTTTATACTGATGTTTAATAAGCCATTCCTCAGTACATTCTTCTGGTTTTTCATAATCAGGTTGTTGGTAAAATAACATCATATTTGCAACCTGTTCAGTAAAACCGCCCGAAGCGTTGACTATGTTGAATATTATATCTACTGACTGAGGAGCATTAGCATAACCTTTTGGCTGTTTCCGATACCAACCCCATAAAGTTTGTATAAATTTATTTTCAAATTCTGCTTTACGTTCATTTGTCTTTATTTCTTCATAATCAGGGTTTAATATGATGTTTGTACCGTCATATATAACTTTGTCGTTATCTTCTTTCCAGACTGTATAAATGTCATTATTTACTGGTATTGATAATACCGACTCTGTAAGACATTCTGCTGAGCCTACACCGATTATTTCGTTATCTTCTACGTAAAAATACATTATTCCCTCCTATGTGTTTGAGCCTATTCTTCTATATCCTCTAAGGTATATATTAGCCGTTCCGTAATAATCCTCTGACCTTTGTATTGTAATCCCTCTGTCTGTTCCCAAAGGTATAATTATTGAGCCGCCAACCATAACATTGGCTGAACTTCTTGGTGTTCCTCGATATACGCATTGTGCATAATTTAATTCGGATGAGGATATAAACAAGGCAGTAGGTTGTCCTGATGTAGTTGTTGAAACACCTAAACAAGATATTATGGCTTCATATTTATGTCCGTCATCTGGTATTTGAGATATCGTATAGGAAATATTGTTATTTGTATGGAGCTGTAAATTTTCTACGATTGTAGCTGTTTGACTTACCCATTGCCCGTCAATAACAGTCTTGCCTGTTGCTGATAAGTTGCTTAAGTCTGTGTCTGCTTTGTCGTCAAGTGCTGTCTTTACTGCTGAGCCACTATCAATACTTGATACGTTGCTCAATGTATTATCTGACGGTGTATAGCCCAGAGCAGTTGTAACATCACCGCTACTTATGCCTGTTATATAACCGCTATCGTTTGTCAAATCGCTTGTTGCGGTCGGGATTGTTGGCTGATTTATCAAATCGTCAAAATCACCAGTCGTTGCTACATCCGCAAGCGTTACAGTATTTGTTGTTACTGTATCGGTATTTGATATAAAACTGCTCTTGATTAGCTGTATAAGTTTTGTTAATCCTGCTGTTGTTAATGCTTTCATTTGTTATTCCTCTATAAATCAAAGTAAATCGTACACGTTGACGGTGCGCCCCATTTTGTTGCATAGCCTGTTGTCGCTTGTATTGCTGATTGATTAGCTGCTCCGAAATGTATTTCTTTTAATGCGGTACAGTTCGTAAAGATGTTATTCGCACCAAGAGTGCTTGAATATCTATCTGTTTTGGAAATCGTTGTTAATTTAGGCATATAGATTTTCTGAATATAAGCGTTATAGCCGAATGTGCCTGTATTAGCAGCCGAACCGTTGCACCATATCTCCTCGAGTTCAGGGAATGATAATTCTGTCATTTTTCTGCAATTCTGAAAAGTATAATAAAATTGTCTGTATGATGAATTTGCACCTGCATCAGGGTCGCCGATTATTCTTAATTTCGGAAAAGGTGCATTTTCAAGGTTCGTACAACCAGAGAAAGCATATTGAAAACACGTTGACCCTTTTACTTCTTGGAGTTCTGGGAATAAGGCACTTATCATTGCTGTACTTCCTTGAAAACAATATGAAAAAGCTGATAGTCCGTTTGCCGTAACCAATACAGGGAATGACACGCTTTGTAAATAAAGACTATTATTGAAAGCTCTATCAAAACACGAAGTACCGTCTATATGTACTAAATCTTTGAATGTAGCAGACTTATATTTTGAATTTCGAAAAAATTTATAGGCTAAAACATAACCCCCCATACTTGTAAATCCTGATACAACAAGGTCAACCGTACCACCTGTTGGATGTTCTAACTGTCCGTTTGCATCAACTTCACCAAGTAAATCATCTATACTGATACCGTATTTTGTGTTATCTTGAGCCTCAAGTGCCTTGTTATTGAGCATTATTGCCTTATTATTACTATCAACCTGAATTGTTGTCATTATATGCTCCCCCAAAGTGTTTCAACCTCTGCGGCTGTGTATTCGGTTACATCTGATACATTTAATTTTGCATTTAATGCGTTCTGTAAATCTGTTTGGTCTGATAATGTACCAGTGATACTTCCCCAAGTGCCACCGCCACCACTACCGCCTGCATCAAGAGCAATAGTTTGGTTATTAGATTGATTAAGTGTTATTGTGCCTTTAGTTACACCACCTTGAGTGAATGTTATTGTTGGATTGTTTACAGTCGGTAAATCAGCAGAAGTAATATAGCCATTCGGATTGCTTGAATTGTACGGGACATAACCTAATGCAGTTTCTACATCACTCGAAGTGATACCAGTAATATAGCCTTTGTCGTTTACCCATTTTGTTGTTGCAACTTGATTATTATTGCTTGAAACGTCAGGAGCGTTCGCTAGGATAACAGACCCATCTGTATTTATTGTCATTTTAGTTGAATAATTTGCTCTTATGTGTACTGGGTGATTTGTTCTTGACCCAAATAAGACTACGTTTGCTCCTGCTTCTAATGTTCCAGTAGCACCGTTTGTGCGTTGTAATAGAAATGCTTGTGAGCTTCCACTACCTTTTACAGTAAAACTTGCACCTGATGTTGTACCTAAATTAACTACTGTAGTGTTTGTAAATGTTTTTGCACCTGTTATTGTTTGTGTGGTATCTGTTGTTACATAATTTGTAGGCAAATCAGAGGAGGTAATATATCCGCTGTCATTCGTTAAGTCGCTTGTTTTTGTTGGTATGACCGTTGTATTAGGCAACGCGCCAATATCACTTGCCGTTAATACAACTACTCCAGTTTGCCCGTTTACGGAGTCAACCGCTCCACCGCCTTGTATTGTTATATTACCTGAGCCTAGTATGCTTTCATTGTTAATTGTTTTGATATTAGTGCCTGAAACTAAAGTATTTTGTTTCGTTGCTAAACCGTTATCAACATAAGTTTCTGTTGCATAACCATCTAAATCAACAGCGGTTGAGCCTAATAATTCAAACTCGTTTTCATCTTCAACCCAAATATACTCGTTATAAACATCGGGTTGTTCGCCTTGCTTTGGCACTAGGTATAAAACCATTCTTTCACCAGTAACAGGCAATGATTGAACAATAACTACACTAAATTGCGGTATGCTTGCAATAAGTTGTTGTACTTCTGTTTTTGTATAGGTTTCCGATTTTAAATAATAATTTGTTAAATCATTTACAGCACTTGTTATAAATCCTGCTCCGTTTGTTAACTCATTTGTATTTGTCGGAACAGTTATGTTTATTGATTTATTTGTGTTTTGATTTAATGTAAAGCTATCAATATTTGTGCCGTTTTTCTGTAACGTAATTGTGTTATTGTTGACTGTCGGTAAATCTGCACTTGTTATAAACCCTGCATTGTTCACCAATTCGGTGATATTATCATTCGGTTGTAATGCCGTATTTGCAAGCAACCCCTGATTTTTTGTAGCAAAATCGGCGGCATCGTATGTTACAATGTCGCCGTATGAGTTTACTGCATCTAGTAATAATGTAATATTATTGGAGTTATCTGAAACTGTTTGCTCAAGGTTTTCAAAATCTGAAATATCAACCTTTTCATTTAAAAGATTGATTAAGTCTGTTTGTTCTTCAATTCTGCCTGTTATTGTTCCCCATGCTGCGCCTGCGGGATTTATCTCAAAAATGGCATCAAATTGCACATTGTCAAGTTCAAAATTAGCCTCAAAATCATTCACAATATTGTCTGCCATAATTATTTACAACCTCATTTCTTGCGTTAATCTGCATTGTGCCGCTTGCTGTTATCCTTAAACCGTTGCTGTCATATACCCGCAAATAACAATTATTTATTGCTTTAAATTTTGCTGTGTCCTCTCTTGTCGGCTTAAATACCAAAGGAAATACTGGGTTTTCTACAACCGCATAAAATGCCCCGCATTGAAATTCTACTTTTGTTATTTGATATCCCGCAGGGTTGTCAATATTAACGGTTATACTTCCGCCAAATGCTCCCATATCATCATTTTTGTAAACTTTTGCCGTCATTCTTAATGCTCCTGACTGTTCCATGTAGTTACAAATAAATTAAACAACTCAACAAATTGCGCATGCGCCATTGCAGGCAATTTTATTTGATGTTCAACCAACCATTGCTCTGTACACTGTTCCGCAATCTCAAAATCAGGCTGCGGGTAAAATATCAATACATTTGCAGGCAAGCCGCCGTTTTCTTTTGATATATTATACGCTGTGTTTATGCTCTCAATAGCTGATTGATAACCTTTTGGCTGCCGTCTGTAATATCCGACTCCCTCAACATTAAAGAAATCTTTTAAAAATTGTTCCTGTCTGTCTTGCGCTGTCGGTTGCGGAGCAATCGGACATTTGTCGTACAAATACCACTCCATGTCAATATCAGATTGTCGGATGTTTCTTTTTTCCATCCCAATTTCTTCATAATATTCATTAGTGCAACCCTCGCCCTTTTGCACCAATCCTGTTTCTTCATCTAATATCTTACAATATGCTTTTACCATAATTTCCCCTTTTATGCCGTTCTGCGCCAAATATTTACAACGTATGCAGGCGGTTGAACTGTACTTGAATTGCCATAAATTGAATTTGAATTGCTTGCATTAAATGATAAATTTCTGCCCCATGCACTATATGCAGGAGTATAACCCGCTGAAGAACTTGAAACTGTCGTTGACCTTAAGCAACCATCTGATTTTGTGTTATTTTCGGTTGTTTTTGCTATCGCACTCAATGAGCCTGATATATTCGGCAAGCCTGCCGCAATCGTTGTTCCTGCCGCATGGCTGCTATCTGCACCCTGCAATACTCTGCCACCCGAAACCTTTGTCCATGTACCAACTCCCAATGTTTCAAGCGGGCATGTCGCTTGTGTTCCTATATATATTGAGCCGACAGGGTATAACGCCCCTAACATTGCCGTTATTTGCGTGTTAACATAATCGTAAGCATCTGCAATGCCATCCTCTATATGGTTTAAATTATCGGCATTAACAGGCGTTCCCATTTCGGTTACATCTTCATAATTCGGTGTTAAAATCCAATAACTGCCATCATCGGTTTTTGTATATTTTACTTGTCCCGCCTGATCTACCCATGTATTTTTTGTATAACTCATATTTGCTCCTTTATTTCAATTATACAAGCAAATTAAATCGGCTCTTGATTGCAATAAAACGTTCCGCAATATTTCTTGAAAAAGTCTGTTACAACTATATCAAAAAGCAAATATGCGGGTTTTGCCTGCTTAATTGCTTGTTGTAATCCTGAAATATCATCTGTTCCGACATATACCCTAAAATAAAAATTTGCGCTGTCGTTTGTAATATAAAATTGCACATTCTCCCCGATATTTGATTTAATCAAGGTTTTCAGATTTTTCCATGTCAAAACCTTTTTCCTTGCCAATTTGTTCAAAATCCTTTGCCTGCGTTGCGCAAGTGTTAAACTTGCATCATATTTCAAGCTAAAATCGTCCTCCCAACGTATAATCAGATTTTCTGTTGTTCGTATGTACAATTCTTTCAATAAATTTGAAATATCTGTCCGCATCTGTATTATTTCAGGATCTATCGCCAAAAGTACATCATTTATTCCTGAAACATCAGTAACAATTTTTGGTAAGTGTTCTATGTCATTAAGTGCCAATGTTTATACTCCCTACAACTGCAATTTCTGTATCTGCCAACGCAATACTCTGTTCCGCATTATTTAATTTGAATACCGTTACATCTGAAACCCCGCTACAATCAAATAATAAATCGCTTGCCCTAAAGTATGAAACCGAGCCTGTTAAACCATCCAAATACCTTGTCAATGCCTCCTCGTATTCGGCTTTAACTGCGTTAACTGTATATCCCGCCTCTAATACAACCGTTGCCGTTGTATTGATTGATACATTTGTTAATGCGTTAACAATAACTGTTGCATTTATAAATTGTAATTCGTCAATATAATCTTTTACTGCCTGCCTTAATTCTGCTGAAACTGTGCCGGTTGTTGAGGCAATAAATACACCTACTTGCCCCGCACTTACCCCTGTACTGCCCGCAGGTTTAACAACTGCCGATTTTACACCCGCAACCTCTAACGCCCATTGCTTATATTGTGCCTCGTTACAATTAACCGCATCCTCTGCCAAATATAGCTCAATTCTTGCCCTGTAATCTGCATCCGTTTCCTTATCAAAACCATCATACGCAGCCGCAGGGTTTGTTACACTTGTTAACCCCGCAGGATTACCGACAAATTCTGTAATTGTATCTGCCGCCACATTTCCTATACTGCCGTATGTATCGCATAACGCCTTAACCGTTACCGTTCCGCTTGCACCGATTACTTTATATTCCTGAACAGTAAATACAAGGTTGTTGTATGTTGCCTTTGTTGTAGTATTGACAACCGCGCCCTCATCGCCGTCAATTTCTAAATATACGATTGCTTGACTTGCCTGTCTGCGGTCAACCCCATAATCTGCTCCGACATTGTCCAAATCATCGCCCGTTGCCGTACTGACAAACACTCTGTTTGTTATGTTTTCCAATTCTGTATCATATATATTTGCCAATTCGTAAGCAACTGAGCCGATTATATCCTGACTAAACCCGCCCTCAAGCAAATTTGCATCTATCGTTAATCTGCCGTTAATTCTTTGTTGTATATCTTCTTGCGTTCCCATGTTACACCTCGTAAGTATATGCTTGCGCTACATTGCCATAAACTGTATTTACTGAAAAATTACAAATAACCCTTGCCCTGTCCCTTGTAACCTTAAAATCAGAAAGCCCTGTTATGTATGGATTGCATAATAAAGCCTCTTCAATCATTCGGCGCAATTCGGAGTATAATAATTGCTTTTCCAAATATCGCCCAATCAATGTGTATATTTCATTTCCATAATTTGTACTGTATGCCAAATATGTATAACGGCTTGAAAATAACGCTTTCCAAATCCAAACCTTTATTGCCTCGTTTTTCTCAACATAATAATAATTTCCGCCGATTGTTTTTAATTCGCCTGTATCAAAATTAAACGCAAGCTCCCGAAATATCGGCAATTCTTCCGTTGTCTGAATGTCCAATGTTTCTGTTAATGTATTCGGTATAAATGCAAAATTACTGCCCATTTTCCACCTTTTGCAATTTGCTTAATACAATGTATGTATTATTTCCCAATTTTTGAACGGCAATATAATCGCCTACATGTATTATAAACCTATCATGAATTGACGTTAGCCAACCCGTTATGTCGTTAATTATTGCGGTATGGTTTTCTGTTATCTTTCCCTGACTAACTGTCGGCTTTGTTGCGGTTGTAAATGTCTTTTTTGCATCAAGCAATAAATTATTCAGGTATATAGTATCGCCATTTTGCGCCGATAACTCCAAACCATTATAACTTATACTAAATGGGTTTAAACTCTTCACCATGCCCACGCTAGCCACCGCAGGATTGATTTTTTTTGCTCTCTTATCAACTGCGCCCCAAAATTTACCCTGCCCCGACATACTCAACCTCCAATGTCATTTCTGAATTTGTCCCGATTGTATGGTTGTCCGAAGTTATTTCAAAAATACCGTCAAATTTATTTACAGGCTCATATATTTTAATCAATCTGCCCGAAATACAATTATTATCATTATTGCATACAATCGCGCCCTCGTTCTTTACGCTTTGCAATAACTGCCTTGCCGCGCCCAAATTATCCTTACAATCTTTATTGTAATTGTAGGTTGTTTGGAACAATCCGTATTTCTGCAAATCCGCCGTATTTTCAACCGCATCAAGAACTTTGCCCTCGTTATCAATAATCAATACTCGCGTTACCATGTCCGACATGCTTTGAGTAAATTGTGAGCCTCTTATATTTTCCCCGATTTTAAAATAGTTTTGCACATTTTCCCTGTCTGCAAGTCTTAATGTGTCTGCATCCATGTAAAGTGTAAATTTATCAAAAATTGTTTCGCATGCCGTTTTCAATACATCATAATACGTTAAATCACCGTCTGAAACAATATTATGCACATGGTTGTTATCCGTTTCAATTCCGTTTTTTATCCCGAAAATACCGCAAATATTGTTTGCAATCTCTGTTAATGTCCCTTTCATTCTGCCAATGAATGTGGATCTGACAAGCCTTGTCATTAAATCCTGACATGTTAATAAAATTGTGTCCTCATCCGTATTATACGGCATTGTTTCTATATAGCCCAAAAATAAAGTCTTGTCATTTTCCCGCCACTCAACCTTTGAGCCTACACTTGCTTTATATACTGGTATTTCTTTTTTTAACGGATTGCATAAAAATGAAAAATTGAGCTGCCTCGTGACAATATCCTTTGCACCTTGCCACTGCATGCCATCCAGTACTGTTTTTATTTCAACATCATCAATTAGTATCATATCGGTAACATCTCAATCGTTTTGCCTGCAATATCCAAATTGGCACTCGTTAAGCCGTTTTTATCCATCAATTCCTTAAATCTGCCGCCATAAGTTAATTTTGCAAGTTTGTAAATCGTTTGCCCTGTCTTGCCTGTTAATTGTGCAGGTATATATTTATTCATGGCGCGTTCTTTTAACTGCACCAATTTGCTTTTACCCAAATTATTCGGCAATATGACCGTATCAGGCACTGGGTTTCTATACTCGACCAAATCAAGAGAATACGGCTCATCGTCCGTAAACTCCCGAATGGTTTGTGTATGGCGTTCAATATAAAACTCTTTATTTAATTTATTGCCATAAATTAACCTAACCCTATCCCCATTTTCAAGCCACCGCTCTAGCATCGCTGTTGTTTCTTCCAATGAATAAGGCTTGTAATCCAAAAACTTAACCAATGAGGCAAGCAACGCCAACGCGCTATCTTGCGCAGGCAATAAACCCGTTAAATTTATTCTCTGCAATGTCCTGTTGCCTTTTATCGGCACTTCACCAAAATTAAGTATATTATATGTTTCAATACTTTTTTCTTTTGTTAAGTCTGTACTTTCAGGATTAACAGGAAATGTTATGCTCTCGCCTGTATTTGCATTATATAATTGAATGTATAATCTTTTTGCCATATCTCTATTTTACCATGTCTATATTACGGCATTGCGTATGCGGGTTGTAACATGCCGCTAATTGTCTGTTTCTGATTTCCACCATAATAATTGTTATTAACGGTTGAATTATTTGTTGTATTGTTGTTTTGTGTCTGATTAACGGTATTTTTTGACAAATTGCTTGCCATATTGCCAAAGACACCCGCCAAACCTTTCAATGCGGGTATTGTGTTTATTATCTTTTTAATAGCTATCAGCACTTTTAATATTATATTTTGGACATTTATAAATGCGGTTTGGATTTTTGTCGGAATTGATAAAAACCAACCAATAATATTGCCTATTACTGCACCACATTGTGCGCCAAAATTTAATACTGCATTGACCACCTTAATAATCATGCGCGCAACAAATGTTAAACTTGTTATCAAGTTCGGAATTAACGTTGTAACGGTTACTTCAAAAGCTATTTTTAGCGCATCAAAGAACTCTTTATTTTCATTATATAAAGTTTGAAATTCTGCGCCTAATTTCTTAAACTCCTCAATCATCATTGCAAATGCGGGACTACTTGCAATATTTCTGCCTAATTTTGTAATATAATCCGTTACAATTTTAATATAGGGAGTTATTTTTTCAAGCAATTTTGTAAATATTGGCATAACTTTCATCATTACCGTTGCAAATCTCGCCTGAAATGCCCTGCTAAAAGTATCAAAAGTGTCTTTTAATATAACTGCATTTTTAATATCCTTTTCGTCAATAATTAACCCCAATTTGTTTGCTTTTTCCCTTAACTCATCAATAGCATCCGCCTGTTGATTTAATATAACTTTCATTTCTAACGCAGACCGACCAAACAATTTTTGAGCCATTGCATCTCTTTCAACGCCTGCACCCATTTTTTGTAAAGATCTCACACTATCGTTAAATATCTCGTCTTGCGTTCTTAATTTTCCGTTTGTGTCTTTTATATTTACACCTAACCTCTTAAATATGCCCGCGCTTTCTTTGTTTCCTTTGCTTGCGTTGGCAACTTGAGTGGTTAATGTTCTAAAACCCATTTGCAAACTTTCAACATTCCCGCCGTTTTGGGACATTATATAGTCCCATTCTTGAAATGATTTTGTACTCATTCCAATTTTTTGGCTCATTTTGTCTATTCTGTCGCCATAATCCGTTGTTTTTTTCAATGCAACCGTCAATGCGGTTGTAACAATAGTAAACGCAAGCAACGCCTTTTTTGCAAACGCCATAAATTTACCGCCAATGTTTTTTAATTGGCTTTTCATTTGATCCATTCCGCCTGTTACCTTTTTTGTTTGTTGCTCAATCTTTTTCAAAGGCTCTGAAACCTTATCAACTAACATCAACACATCTTTATACGTTGCCATTATTCACCTCGTTTGTTTGAAAATATTTTATTGCCGCCAAATAAAAAACCTTTTCCCTTTGCGTTTTGCTTAATATAAATTCAGGATCATTGCCCTTTACCGCGAAAATATATGCACATAAAAAAGCATCCAAATTGGTTTCTATTACTTTTTTATTTCCTCAATTTCCTCCGTCGGCTCGTCCCCTGTTATGTTATTGATTTTCATTATAAAAGCAATTATTTCAAAAATCTCTGTTGGCTCAAATAACGCCTCAATAACATCATAATAGGATTTAATATAACCTTCATCCTTTGCCTTGATTGCTAACTGCGACAAATCCAATGCGTTATATATAAACGGTTTCATTTTTTTAACCAATTCATCTGCTTTTAGATTGCCACCGCTTGCATCCTGCGAATAAATAAAATCACGCCTCTGCTTGCGTGTCATTGTTTTAACTTCAAACTTTTCCCCCGCAATCTCAAGCGGGTATGTCTTAACATCATTTTCAGTTTCAACGTTCTTTTCAATTTTCCTTAATAATTTGTCCAAATTTGCCATTGTTGCCCTTTCTTAAAATTGCCTTTACTCCCCCCATAAAGGAGGGAGAAAGGACTTGCGTACATAAAGATGGAGGTCATTTATGTTATGAAATAAGTTGTGTAAATGATGTTTGGCTTGGCATCCATCTGAAAGACAACTCTTTTGTTACCAGTTCGCCCTTAACAAGATTTTGTAACGGTAAACTGTCAAAAGTTACGCCCCCGATTGTTCCTGCCTCTGTTTCCCCTGTTGCAAGTTTTGTCAATTCGGTTTCAATCGTAAATCTTGCATTCGGATTAGCTAACAAGGTATTATACATTTCAATGGTCATTGAATTTGTTGCCTGACCGTTTAATGTGCCATCGCCTTGTCTGCCTGTTGTCTGTCTGTCTTTATCTCTGCCGATATAGACATCATCATAATCATATGTTATGGTTAAGGTTAATTCCGTAAAAGTCCCCCATTCCTGACCGTTCAAGAAAACTTTTGCATCAGTACCAACCAAAACATTTTGTGCGTTTACATCTGCCATTTTTTATTCTCCTTATCGTTATTATTCTGCCTGTAATGCTTGGAATAGGTACATACCCAAATCCAAATCTTCCATTGCATCTGTCGGACTGCATACACCGTCAAGCAATACCTTTGAGCCTGTATTTGCTCTTAATATGTCAATATATGACATGCCCGAAGTATCAACCCCTTTGTCTTCAAGGTATTTTTTGTTTTTGTCGTATGAAATCTTGACCTCATTGTCGTTTTCTGCCTCAAGTAATCCATCAGCCGTCAAACCTTTTAAGTATGAGTTAATCGCACCAACAAAACGGTTTTTGTTAGTAAAGTTATTTGTGTATTTACCGACATAATAAAGTCTGAATGTTGACACAATGTCATTTGCAATCATATCCATAATATCAAGGACTCTTATTTTTTGAAAGGCCTCTGTTATTCCATCGGTTAATGTTACCAATGAATTTACTGCTCTGCCGAATTTATATGAGCCGTCTTGATGTAATAATATTAACTTGCCTGCGGCAACATCTGTATCGGGAGTTGTTGAAATCGGCGCGTTAACTATTTCAGGCAATTCATAATATGTCAATGAACGACTTGTAGGCAATCCGCTTAACGCACCCGCCAATCTGCATGTCCAATCGCCTGGAGTAAAGTCTTCCGCCGCGTCATTTATTTTTGCTGTAATATCACCACTTGATACAAAGTTAATAATGTAATCTGCATCAGGACTTGTTGCGTTTGCTACAACTGCCCTTGAATAGTTATTTGCCACTCTTTGTGTATTGATATAGTTTGCAATCGCGGTTATATTTCCGCTTGTTGCATCAGGCATGCACAATGTGTAATTGCTGTATAATGCCAGTCTGTCCAACGTGTCTTGAAATGTTGCGCCTGTTGAATTGTCAACCTTAACAATGATAACCTTTGACGGATTGCCTAAAAACGCAAGCTGTATGCGCTTGTAGTTTGTTTCTGTCCAATCGTCTGCATCAACTTCCGCAAAACCTTTGTACTCAATTGTAATAATGCCCTCGTTTGTTGCATCATCAAGAATAATTGCAACTGCGCCCCTCTGCTGTCTTTGGATTGCCAAAACTGCCAATTCCTTAAAGTCAACGTTAAATTTTGGTTGTGTCTGTACCATGTTTAATTCTCCTTAATTGTAAATTCTAATTCCTGCATCAATTCGTCTGTATCTTGTTCTTTTACATAAAATTCCAAATCAAATGTCAATTGTAATACACCATCAACAAGTTTCATTTCGTCATTTCTTGCGCTTAATTTGGTATCTTTAAATGTAAAATTTCTTACCATATGCGGCAATACATCCGCATAATTCCACAATTCAGCATTGTTATTATCCTCTGTCTTTGCATACTCAAGAACACATAACAAGGTTAATTTGCTCCAACCGTTCTTGTCAATCGGTCTGTCCAATCTGTATGACGGAATATAAAAGAAAATATACGGATAATCTGCCGTTTGTATTTCATTGAAATTAAAATTGATTGTTTCATCAATTCCGTTTATACTGTCCCTTATTGCGTTTTTTAAGTCTAATATTATAGCCATAACAAAATTATACCCCTAATTCTAATCGGCATTACTTCAAATATTTCTTTGCCTGACTTTTGGAAATATTGTATTTTTTTGCCATAAACGCCGCATCAAGTTCCTCTTGCAACTCAATAACCGCCCAACCCTCTGTATCAACTATTGCGCGCCTGCCGATTTTCAACCCCTTAAACCGTCTTGGTTTTGCAATAAATCCTTTTGCATTCGGGTATTTTGCTTTAAACGAATTGATAAGCGCCTGCGTTTTTGGACTGCCCTGCATCACATCAAACGGCACAAAATGCGCCTTGTCTATATTGTAACCATCTTCAAGAAAGCTCGCATACTCCATTGAGTTCATACACGCAATGCCATACTGTCCGTTGCCTATTTCTATAACTTCACCCGCCCAGTTCCGTTTGTATGCGCCTGTATCAACCGCCTTTTCCCTGTCGGTTAACTCAACCGCCTCCTTGACAAAATGGTTTGCGCCCCGCTTTGCTATATTCCTGAATATTGCAGGCACATTTTCGCCCAAATTCTTTAATTTTTCTGCATACTCATCAAACATCAAGCAACCTTATTCTTTTCGCAATGTGTCTGTATTGTTAGCGGGTATTTATGGCTCTCGCCTGCCCTTAACTCAATCGTTTCCCCGAATTCGGTTGTTACTTCCACAATATCATTCTTTTTAATTGTTACGTTTTGATTAGTATCAATAAATAACACATAATCCATCAACACCGTAGCCGTACTGTCGGATTGATTAAGAGGACTTAATGCCTTAACGGATAAATGACATGGGATGTTCTCATAAATCACGCTCTCAGGCTCGTAAATGACCTCTCCGTTAACTTTTGTTTTTGTCGGTCGTTTAATTGTGCATAAATCTAATCTGAACAATGGCATTGTATGACTCCTATAATTTTCTTAAACGGCTCTAATTTACCGCCAAATTTAACTGTCCCGCCGTTGTTGCCTGTTTCTGCTCCGAAATTAACCGACATGTCGCCCTCGCGGTATGATGTTATGTTTCCATCCAATCCGCCCAATGCCGTTATTTTACTTAACTGACCTGAAATAACATCTGCAAGCGGTAACTCCATACATGGCGGCACATCCTTGCGGTAACAATACGCCAACGCCTCGTTAATTATCATTTCAATTTGTAAATCAAGTTTCGGGCTGTCCTCAAAATCTCCCAATGTTAAGACATATTGTTTAATCGTGTCAAAATTCTGTATTGTCATATATTTACTCCGTTTTATTCCATTTTAGCAAAAAGGAAAAGGGACTTACGCCCCTTTTTTTGCTCCCTTTTTGGTTTTCGGTTTTACTTGCTCAATTTCTTCAACTTCTTCAATTATATCCTTTTTAATCTCAGGCTCTGCATCAATTTCCTGATAACCTAATTTTTTAAAGAATGTAAGCTCGGAAGTTTCACAAAATCGGGTTACACCGTCTAAAAAGATTTTGTGCATTTATGCCTCCTTATTTTGTATGAACGTAAATGCCGTTTACCTTGTTTTCTAAAACAAATGAGTCATGATACAATCTGTAATCAAATTGCCATGCATCTTTGTTTTGGTTTTCGTCAGGAGTAAACAGTTTTGCAACGTTTGATTTGGTTACGTTGTAGCAAGCGTTTCTGTCCATAACAATAAAGTTAATATCAACGCCTGTTGAAGCTGTCTTAGAATAGCCACCTGCTGAAGATGTTGCGCCTGCATCCAATGTTATACCTTTATAGAAACGTGTTTGCGGTACGCGTACAATCTGAATGCCATTGTATGACTCAATTACATTATTAATATTGCCTTCGCCATTTAATGTTGTTCTTGTAATATTATCTGACAACAATTGCGCAACGGTCGGAGTCATAAAGATAACCATTCTGTTGTCGTCAACTTCATTTTCCTGCAATGCAACGATTGCGGCATCAAGTGCAGGTTTAGCTGTTGAATTTGTCAATGTTGCGCCTGTTGTAGGAGCAAGAACGCCTGTTGCTGACGCAATTTTGTTAAATCTGTAAGCATCTACTTCAGGAATAACATAACTTCTTAAATATTCGCCTACCATACGACCTGCAACTAATCCCAATGACTCAATATTGTCCATTCTGTCAAGCGCAAATCTTCTGCCTCTGTCGTTTGCAAATGTATGTGTTTCCCAAGAAAGTGTAATATCCCCAGCAGGATAACCGTTTGCTTTTGAATAATTGCCTAAACCTACCATTGCAAGTTTAGCAATTTTAACTACGTTTGCATCAGCAGTTTCTTGCACAAATTCTGCCGGTGCTTCTAAAATTGATGTTTTTGCCTCGTTTTTGTAAACTTCATCAATAAGAGGTAAAAATTTCTGTGTCAATGCAATTGAGTTTGCCATTTTTTAAATCTCCTTTTTTTTAAAATTACTTCAATCCAAAGGCTTGTCTTAAATCTGACGTTTCAGGATCTGCTTTGCCCTTATTCGGAACTTTTGATTGTACGCCGTTTTCAAATGTCGTTTTCTTTACGTTGTCAATCATTTCCTTAAACGCCTTTATTTTTGCCTTTGTTGCCTCAATATCTTTCGGAACAAAACAAAAATCCAAATTTGATAAATCAACCCCCGCATCCTGCATCAATTTCCTTGTTTCGTCTTTTTGGCTTGCAAGCGCGTTTATATCCGCCTGCTCTTGGTACTTGGTTTTGTACTCTTCCAACTCGGCATTTAATTTCTCGGTTTCTGTCATGCTCGCCTTACGCGCTGCCTCCTCAATCTCTGCCTTTGTTTTCTTAATAGCCGCATCAACTTTTCTTTCTTGCTCGCCTTTTAAACGTGTTTCAAGTTCTTTCAATGCGTTTGCGTGTTCCTCATTGAGTTTGTCAATGTCTGCTTGCGTAAATGTCTTTACGTCTTGATTTTCTTCTGTCATTTTGTTTGCCCTTTCCTAGTTTTACTGTCCTATACAGATGTTAGTTTTACTGTTCTAACAACATACCGGCATTGTAGCACAAACAAAAACGGACACAAAAAAGGATTGCTCATATAAACAAGCAACCCCAAAGATAAATTATCTTTTCAGCAATATTATTATAACATAAAATTATTTAAAATCGTGATATATTACTTTGTAATGTTCTTTATCCCACTTTTTGCCAAATTCCTCTACTTTATCGGCAATTCTTTCAGCATTTTTCTGAATAGCCGTACTCATAAAATCTGCAAACTCTTCACTTGATAAACTGTTTATCTTATTTTTTGCCTTCTCAATTCTATTCTTTAAAAAAGGATTTTTCTTGCATTCTTCTTCTATTTTCTTGTTTTCTTCTTCACAAAGTTCTTCAAGATATTGTGCTAATGCAATTTGATATTTTTTATCATTCATTCGTCTTATAAAGTTATCGTCAAATTGCATCTTTCAACCTCCCAGCACTATAAAACTGCTTATTTGCTCTTACGCATTTAATATATTCCTTTACTTTTTCCACTTCCCAATCATACAGTTTAAAAGTATGGTTCTTTGCTTTTAATTCAGGTGGTAATTTCTTGCGTGCCATTATGCCTCACTTTCTATAAAAATATCATCTAACACCCAAAACATAGCATCAAGCCAATGTTTATATAATGTTTTATTTTTTTTGTCTTTTAATAACATTAACTTTAAATCGTTTATTCTTTCTTTTATTTCTTTTTTATTTTTCATTATTTATTTCCTTTCCACAATACATACATCTATAAAAAGTATGTTTTTGTCCGTCAATATGCCATACTTTATGAATGCCTATTTTACATAAGATTTTATTTAATATTGGAACAGGTTTTAATAAAATAACCATTTTTTGTAGTCCTTTTTGTTATTTGTGTATTTTCTAATAAACACAAATTTATTTGTACGCAATTTTTACGCAATTTTTACTTACAATTCCTTGACATATAATTACTAAATTTTTTATTCCTTTTGCGTTCTGTTTTTGTTCCCTCACGCCCTGCAAAATATAATCTTCTTTCATTTTCTGCTATTAGTTTCGCTTTGCGTATTCTTTCTTCTTCCTCTCTTTTTATATCTTCTTCATACCATTCAATAGGAACTTCCCCTAACCAAATAATTGCATCATTTGTTCTCATTTTATCAACTCCAAATAAGTTTGTGCCTAGTGTAAAAGAACCGTCAAAACCTAAATGTGCTGCTTGATATCTGTCTAAAATTTCTATTGCGGAATATCCGCTTTTTTGGACGGCTACATCTGTAACTTGTAAATATTTTATGTCATTCATTATTCACTCCTTTTGTTCTTACTCTAAAATTCTACAAAATAATTAGCAAAAAGTCAATACTTTTAACCTTCAATTAAATCCTCATTTATAGAACTTTCATCCAAAACGCACGTTGACCTGCAATTACAATGCGCAGGGCAAAAGTTTACACCTATAACCGCTTCACTTATTTTAAACCTCTTGCCGTCTAAATCTTTACATATATCCGATGTTCTGTTATCAATCATTGCATCATAAATATAATACTCATAACCTAACTCCCTTTGTGCTTGCTTAAAACTTTCAAGCAATACCTCACCGTCAACGTGTGCGCTTTCCGTTCTTATCAACCTAAACGCATCATTAAAACTTGATTGTGTAGCATCTTTTAAATCTCTTGCCATTTCCTGCATAGACTTGCCTTGCGGTATTCCTGTTTCAAGTATTTCAGTAACCTTTTTGCCGACAAGTTCCCTATCTTTCCATAAACGCTCACTCCAATTCATATTGCCAACCCAATCACTTGACAATATTTTTGTCATTTTACGGCTCGCAATCTTATCAAAGGCAACATCAAGCGTTTTTTGAAATCTTAACGCCGTTGTTGCTTGCGAAACCTTTGCCACATCCTCTAATGTCTTATAAATGCCCTTTTGTTGCCCTCTCGTTGCCTCCGTTAATTGTATCTGTAAATCAATTTGCAACGCCCTCAATCGGTCAATCCTATATTTCGGGATGTTTTGTTTTGCAAGTTTCTGCATTGTTTTGTCCTGCGGGTTTAACTTTGCCTGCATCTTTAATTTTGCCTTGTATTTCTGCCATTCATCGTATGACAATTTCTCTGCGGGATTATCGCCGTATTTGTCATAGAACGCTTTTATTTGTTTGTTTACATCGGCTAAATTCTTTTTTAACAGCTTTTTAAGGTTATCAACGCCGTATTCAGCTGTTTTAATAACCTTTATTTTATCTAATCTTGCCCGCTTATTCCAATATGCCTGACTACTCATTATCTGCCGTATTGTCTAACTCTGCATTATTCTTGAAACCGTATAAATCTGCATCACGTTCCGCCTGCTCGTTTATCTTTTGCAGTTCTGCCTCTACATCCTCAACAAAAGGTATTTGTTTTAAGATTGTTTCGTCTGCAACAATACCCTTTAATTTCACAACTGCATCAATAATGTTTGTGTAATCCGTCGGCAAGTTCTTGCCAAATGTAATATTGATGTTATCAAGTAAAGATACGTTGCTTTCAAATTGATACTGCAACAAATGCAATAAGATTTTCAGGCGGTAGTATAACGCCTTTTCATACTTGGTTGTTTTTGTAACCCAAAGTTGATTAAGCCCCCAAAGTTTATACTGCATTGCAACGCCCGATTGATTGCCTCCAAACGCATCATCCGTTAAATCAGGCACTTGCGAAATCTGAAATATAAAGTCTAACAAATAATCAATTTGTTGCTGTGTTGCCTGCGGATTAAGGTTTTTAACAACCCATTCCATTTTTGCACCAACAGGCAAGTTTGCCGTCTTGAAATTGTTAATCAAATCAATATCTTCAGGATTTAATTTGCCTCCGCTTGCGCACAATATCGCATTCGCAATACTTTGTAAATCGTCCGTGTTATTTGATACAACCAAACTCAAGCTATCAAGTAAATCCGTTATTCCTGAAATATCGCTAAATGCATCATCATTGTTCAAACATTGAATAATCGGGATAGCACCCATATTATGAGGCTCAACGCTTTCAAGCCCGCTTATTGCACCCTGCAACCCGCTGAATATATGCAGATTTTCATTATCATACACATAAACCCTTGTTTTATTTTGATTGTTCTCGGTGTAGTCATACATATAAACCGCGCATACAGGTGTTTCTAATATTGTATTATCTACCACATAAAAGGTCTGTAACGGATTTAAGTATTTTATCCTTATTCTGTCCTCAATCTTTTCCGTTCCCTGCATTGCTAATACAAGCTGATACGATACGCCGTATGTCGCCATATCACCGCCCTGCTGAAAATCAACCTCGTTATCGTTGCAATTTTTCAAAATATATTTTATCTTTTCCAGTATTGCTTTTTCTTTTTCGTTCTCGGTTGTGTATTGAATAGGAACGCCAAATGTATATGCCGTTGCCACATCAATTATATACTTCGCCATATTGACATTGATTGAATAATTGGGACGGTTTTTAACTGCGCCCTGCTTTTCAATCGTATTTTCTCCATCATAATATCGCCCCAACCTTGCGCGTTCAGGTAATATATTTGTCCTGAAATATGTTACCCATGATAACACATTGTTTGCGTTTATTTCTGTACTGTCTGCTGTTACTTGATATATCATTTTTTGGTTTACCCCCTTATTAAGTATAAAATAAACAAAATCGGACTTATAACCTCAATCCCTTAATTGCCGTTATTGTATTCTGACCGATTAAATCATTTAATGCGTATCTGATTGCATCCAACGCATGGTTGAACGCATCAACAGGCATCGGCAAATATTCGCCGTTCTTATCCTGCCTCCATTCATAATTCCGAAACTCCGTCAATGTATTGTAACAACTCGGATGTATATATATTTTCTTATAACTTTGTATATGTTTTACCCCGCTTTCAATACTTCCCGCGCCTTTTTGACATGGCAACGCATTAACTCCCAAATTCTGATATTCTGCAATACTTTTTGGCTCTGCACTATCACAATACACATACTCGCTACCGATTAAATCCTTAACCATTGGTGCGCTGTCTTTGTTTAATAATTTCTTTTGGTATATTTCATCACAAATGTATAAACAATCCTGCTCAACGGCAACTCTGACAAATGCGAACGGGTCATTGCTGAAACCCCAGTCAATGCCATTGTAATATCTTGCAAATCTGTTCTTGTCAAAATCTAACTCCTCAAAATTATCATAAACAAGCCCCTCTGCAACGCCTAATTCACCCAATCCATAAACGCGCCAAAAGTTATTGTTTCCTTTTCGGCTCTCAATACTATCTATAATTTCCTGCTCCAAAAATGGATTGTCTTTATATGTGGATTTAATCAAAATACTTTTGTTTGGCTCGTCATGTAATAACTTTGTATGTACCCAAAATTCATTGGTAGGGTTGTAGTCAATAAATATTGCTTTGCGCGTTCTGACCATTAACTGCTCAACGATATTATAATTCAGATGGTTTGCCTCATTCATATACAAAATATCGCGCCTGCCACCATGCGCCTTGCCTAGTTTATCAAATGCAAGAAAGTTTATTGTTCCCTTGCCACATGCAAATACCTTGTCGCCCTCCTTGTAATGCTGCGAAAAGTTAATCCCGTATTGCTCGCATATTGCAGGCATGTCATTTAATACACCTGATTTCAAATGCGGAACTGACAAACCGACAATATCAATTTTGACTTTATATTTCAAGCATATTGCAACCAACAGTTGCAGGATTGAAAAAGTTTTTGTTGAGGATGTCCCGCCCTGATTGATTATATAACGTATTTCATCCTTAAATGCCTTGTAATTCTTATCAAATACTTTTGAAAATAAAAGCATTACAAATCCTCTAACATCTGTTTATGCTCATCATCTGCAACAACGATATTTATGCCTTTGCTTTCAAGTTCCAACTTGCTCTGTGTTGAAAACTCTTCTTTACATTTACGCTCTAAATACCATTGAGCCGTTTTTGCATCATCAAGGTTCTTGTAAATGGTATGTTTTGCCTTTGCAATCGGGTTTTGTTTCCACTTGTCTTTTTTATACAAAAACTCGGGATTGCGTTTTTGGTATTCGTACAATGTAGATAAGTTTATATCCGCATAACAACAACATTCTGTGTCTGTTAAGCCAATTTTAAATCCCTGTTCAAGTTTTTGTAGTACTTCGGGAGTAAAAACAGTAGGTCTGCCACCTGCGTGTTTTGTATTTTTCTTTGGTCTAGCCATACTTCACCTTTTTAACCTTATAAATTATGGAGCGTGCGGGTCGGACTTGCACCGCCATTTACGGATTGGTTTCCGCTTTCACTATTGACGCACGCATGGTTAATTTTTTTACCTAAATACATTGAAGCACCAATTTCCTCTATTTTACTAAATGGCAAAATTGGCACTGTTAAATCTTTTTCTTTTGATTTATCAAGAAAATAAATATAACGCAACATAAAACCTTCAAGTGGTTTTGCACCGTTCTTTATGTAATCAGAGCTTCTATAAATTTTATTTGGGTCTAAATTGCACATATTATCATATTTTTGTTTTACTGTTTTTAACTGCAAATTAAGATTGATGTCTGCTATTCTGTCACCATTTGGCATTTCTATAATTGTTTTATTTTTTGTAATTCCAGTCAAAATAAAGCCACTTGCTCTGTATATTGTGCCATCGCCGCATTGACAACCATCAGCAAAAGATATAATCCATTTTATATTTGGGTAATTCTTTTTTATTAACTTCATAGCAACAGAAATACATCTGCTTTCACTATTTTTTGGTAGCAATTCCCCAAAAGCCATTCGGTTTAATTCCAAAAAATCGTTAAATGGAGTATCTTTTACAAGGTTTTTTACTTTGTTTTTATCCATACTTGGACCAAAAGACATTACACCACCCAAAACGCCATTAAGAAAACAACCAAAATGTAACTGACTATTTGGCACTACTTTTCCGCTATAATGATGTTTTTTTACAAACTCATTAGCAATACTGCTTTTTATCGGTTTTACAATAATATCTTTTGCACTAACCATTTATAAACCTCTCAATTATGCAATATAAAGCATTGCCGTTTGTATTTTCGTTACCAAATGTTTCTACATTTTTATATTGCTCTGTTTGTTTAATATCTGCTATTGCTTGCTTAATAACCTCTGCTTGTGCATCTGCCAAAGTAAATGTCATTTGTTGAAAAGGCTCTTTATCACCGCTTGCTAATTCAGGCATATCAATTTCTGCATCTTCCATTGAAACAAAATTATCAATCCCCCAATCGCTTATTATTTCGGTATCAAAATCCTCTTGCAATAACTCAAAATCAAACTCTGAACTGTCACTTGTTGAGTTATCCATAACCGCTAATTGTTTTCTTTTCTCATCATCAGTCTGCAAATCCGTTCTTTTAACAACGACTAATTCAGATCCATCCGTTTCAATAACCTTTGTTTTTAACCCTAATTTTTGCGCCTGTTCATATATGCCATTGCCTGCAATTATATTTTCCTCATTATCAATGACAATACTCCTACCCGCGCCGCATTCTTTTAATGATTTATTGATTAAATCTTTGTTGCGGTCATTGTGTTTACGATAGTTATGAGCATCAAATTTTATATTAGTTCCCATTTATAACCTCCTGCTATTTTCCTTTCACCTTTATAACATTTACAAATATTTGACGAAGGTATTTTGGTTTGTCTGCTTGCTTCTGATATACTCGGATATATTGTATTAGTATCTATACATCTTATTTTTTTACTAAAATACACACTATTTTTATTTGATTTCCCAATTCTTTTATTCCTTGTTCCATAATTCATATTTTCTCTTACAGTACACCATTCTAAATTTAAAATATTATTATTTTGTTTATTTTCATCTTTATGATTTATAAAAGGTTTATTTTCTTTATTTGGAATAAATGCAGCCGCAACCAATCTGTGAACATATACATGTTTTACATCTTTTCTGTTGGTTTTTTGCAATCCAATTCTTACATAACCATTTTTATCTAATGATAAAATTAAATTTCTTTTTAGTCTATGGCTATATACATTGCCCATGTTAGAAATATCATATATTCCCTAATAATCTTTTATTGGTTTCCAAATTTCGTTTCTTTTATCAAATTTAATTGCCATAATGCCTCCTTAATTGAAAGACCTTTGCGGAGTAAGCGCAAAAGTCTTAAATGTATTTTCACTCTCTTTTTGATTGGTAATTGCCATGTCCCTATTATTTCCGCCTGTTGCTCGTTTGGGTATATCCATAAACCATCCTGCATATATCGTTCCCTATTATCAAGAGCAACTTTTTCGGTATAATTATAAATCAACTCATGTATTTTAGTCAATGGTTTTATCCATTTTACATATTGTTCATCGCTATCCCTTAATGGGTTTCCGTTATCATCCCGAACGTAACATAGTTCCAAAATCTCATTTTGCTTTTCTTTTAATGTTTCAATCGTTCGGTTTTTGCCTGCATCCGTATCAAGCCATATTTGCAACAATTTTGTAAATTTGTCCCTGTCGTACTGATACAAGCTGTAAAACTTTATATATGTCGGGATTTCATAACGGACACGCTTGCCCTCAATTTCTTCAACTTCAGGCTCAGGATTAAAATACTCTGCTCCGATTATATACAATTGCGCTGCCATACAATTAGAGTATATAAAATTTATTTAATCTTGTCAAATATTATAATTTTTCAAAGTACCATTTAATCTTATTGCGTATAAAATTGCCTGTAACCTTTGCATCACCGCATAAATACGGCGTAACGGTTAAATCAATTTTGCCGATATTCTGCATCAAATAACTGTTCCATGTTAATAATTCCGTTATCGGTTTATATCTTTTGTCATACGGTTTCCCCTGCCGTTTCAGGTCATAAACCCGCACCATTTCGCCTATTTCTGCATGCGTGTAGAATTTATCAGGCATTAAGCCGTATTCTTTCAGCTTTTCCGCGCACGTCTTAAAAAACTTTTCAATTTGTACTTTTGTTAAGACTGAACTTGAAAGCCCGCCGCAACAAGCAATATTGTATGTTATTGAGTTCATCCCGCCGGTTGAGGAGGCGCAACCAACCG
>Ga0326511_10000430_pt1 | contig 36582 bp, 23 predicted proteins | sample 0_2496_0518_D_FD_203701 | JGI IMG/M metagenome (GOLD analysis project Ga0326511, IMG submission 203701) | Bovine rumen microbial communities from UC Davis, California, United States - 0_2496_0518 | ecosystem: Host-associated > Mammals > Digestive system > Stomach > Rumen | place: USA...
GTCCTATCCGCATGAAGTCGCTGAATCGGTAGCCACCCGGTCCATAGACCAGCATGTGGGTCGGCGACCCGATAGGCGTGGCGAAGCTGCTGCTGACACTCACCATCAGGGCGATGAGGAATGGATAGGGCTCGTAGCCCAATTTCTCTGCCGCCTCATACATGATGGGGAAGAACATGGCACCAGCTGCCGTGTTGGAGATGAACTCGGTGATAAAGGTGCCCACCAGACAGATGGCCGTCATCACCAGGATGGGGTTGGTGCCGCAGACATCCAGGATGCCAAAGGCCAACCGCTCGGCAATACCCGTCTTCTGGATGGCAACACCCAGCACGACGGAGCCGGCAAACACCATCAGGATCTCCCAGTTGATGGCCTTCATAGCCTGGTCCACGCTGCAGCAGCGGCAGATGAGCATGGCCATCGCAGCGAGGAAGGCACATTGCAGTAGCGGGATGATGTTGAGCGCTGAGAGCACCACCATTGCCAACATGATGGTGGTAGAGACAAACGTCTTCCTACTAATGTTGGGCACCTGGTCAGAGTCAAAGAACTGCAGTTGCGAGGCCAGTCTCGCCGTATGGATGTTGACGTGTGGCGGACACTCAAAGAGCAGGGTGTCTCCCGCCTGCAGCACCACGTTGCGAGGCGACTCGTTGATGCGCTTGCCGCGGCGAGCCACCGCCACGAGGATCATGTTGTTTTCCTTCTCAAAGGTGCTGTGCCCTATCGATGTGTTGATCAGGCTGCTGCCGAAGGTGACGTAGGCCGTGCGCAGTTGGCGGTTTCTGTCCACCTCGCTCATGGTGAACACATGGTGATCGGCGTTCACCAGTCCGTGGCTTCTCTTCAGCTCCAGTATCTCGTCTATCTGTCCGGCAAACACCAGGCGGTCGCCTCCCATGATCATCTCGTCATGGATGGCAGGCGAGACCATCTCGTCAAAGTGTACGATTTCGATCAGGCTGCCACCGTGCACGTCCATCAGTCCAGCCTCCTCTATCGTCTCGCCAATATGCGGGCAGTCCGACGGCACCAGTAGTTCAACGGTGTAGTCGCTTGTCGCTTCGAAAGCTGCTTCAGGTGCCTTGCGGTCGGGAAGCAGCTTGCGCAGGGCGATGATGCTCAGCACGCCGACGCAGAGACAGAAGAGTCCCGGGATGGTCGTCGCCAGCACGTTCATGGCGGTGCCCGTATTCTCGGCATAGAGGCTGGAGATAATCAGGTTGGGAGGCGTGCCGATCAGCGTGCACACCCCACCCATGCCCGAGGCATAGCTTAGGGGAATCAGTAGCTTCGAAGGCGAGATGTTTAGCTTCTTCGACCACATCTTCACGATGCCCACGAAGAGCGCCACCACGGTGGTGTTGCTAAGAAACGAACTGAGCGCGGCGACGGGCAGCATGAGTCGGACGACGGCCTTCGCGTAGGTCTTCGGCTGTCCCAGCAGGTGTTTGACGATCCATTGCAAGACCCCTGTGTGCGTCAGTCCCGACACCACGACGAAGAGCACGCCGATGATGACCACCGATGTGGAGCTGAAGCCCGAGAAGGCCTCCTTGGCATTGAGCACCCCCGTGACGAAGAGGATGGCGATGGCACCGAGGAATACCAGGTCGGCGCGTAGCTTGGTGAATAGCAGGACGGTGAACATTGTCAGCACCGTGGCAATGGTCACCCATGCGTAGAGGTTAAACCCCCAGAATACGATTGACTCCATATCTTTGTTGTTTTGATTGTTTCCATGCCTGTCGTGGCAGCCCCTTCCACGTCCTATGAAATCTTCTTGGTGAGCACCAGACGGTTGTATCCATCGTCCGTCCGTTGATAGGCTACAGTATCCATGATCGTCTTCACCAAGTGGATGCCCAGCCCACCGATGGGACGCTCGTCGAGCTCCGCGTCGATGTCCACCTCTGTCTGCTGCGTCGGGTCGAAGGGCGCCCCATGATCCTTGATGACCAGCGTCAGCACGTTGTCACGCACATCAGCCTTCACCTCCACGTGCCCTCGCATGCCCTTCGGATAGGCGTAGCCGATAACGTTGACCACCCATTCCTCCAAGGCGAGGTTGAGCGTCTTGGCCGTCTCCTCGTCGATGCCATGCTCGCGGCACACCGAGAAGAAGAAGTCACGCAGCCGTCCCACCTCCGACATCTCGTTTTTGATGATCAGCCGTCGCGAGGGAGCGCCCCCCGTCTCCTGTGTCGTGCCATGTCTTAGGAAGAGCATGGTCAGGTCGTCGCTCTGCTCCGTGCCGTCGGCAAAGACGGTGACGTGCTGTCTGAGGTAGTCGATGATGTCGCAGGCCGACGCCCTGCTGTTTTTGTCCACGTCATGTAGCACACGCTGCTCCCCAAAGAGCCTCCTGCTGCCGTCAGGCGAGAGATACGTTGCCTCCGTCAGCCCGTCGGTATAGAGCAGCAGCGCACTCCCAGGTGCAAAGTCCACCTGCTGCTCCTCATAGCCGTAGTGGTCCTCCACCCCGATGGGCAGGTTGGTCTCCACCTCCAAGAGGCTGCACACCCCTTCGGCGGAGATCATCACGGGCGCGTTGTGCGCCGCATTGCAGTACGTCAGGCAGTGCGTCTTCATGTCGAGCACCCCGACGAAGACCGTCACGAAGATAAAGGAGTCGTTGGTCGAGGCGATGGCATGGTTCATCTCCCGCACGATATAGGCCGCACGCTGACAGCCCTTGTCCTCCTGCCTTGGCAAGCGTCCCTTGTCGTCGCCGGGCCGTAGGCCCCCTTCGGCCGAGCGGTCCGCCAAGTTACGGAATAGCGTCCGTGTGACAGCCATATAGAGCGATGCCGGCACTCCCTTTCCCGCCACGTCACCGATGATGAAGTACAGTTCGTCCCCCTCGATGATGTAGTCATACAGGTCGCCGCCCACCTCCTTGGCAGGCGTCATCGAGGCGAAGAGGTCGAGATCCTGTCTCTTGGGAAACGCCGTTGGTATCATCCCCATTTGGATGTCGTGCGCGATCTTCAGTTCACTAAGTAGTCGCTCCTTGCTGGCAGTCGTCGCCTGCAAGTCCCTGATATGTTGTTTCAAGGCATATTGCATGTGCTCAAACGAGTTGCGTAGCTGCAGCAACTCATCCTCCGAGTGTATCTCAGGCAGCGGCGTGTTGAGGTTACCCTCCGCGATGCTCATGGTCGCGTCGGTGAACTGCCGTAACGGCTTCACCAGTCGGTAGATGGCGATGGTGGAGCAGACAAACAGCGCTATCGTGCCCACGATGAAGATACAGATGCCATACAAGACAAGGCGTCCGTTGAGGGGCGCCGTCATACTGTCTTCGGTGAAATAGCAGAATATCAGGACCGCCACAAGAAACACGCCTGCAGCGATGGCTAAGATGGCGAAGCTGAGCCTCGCGGCAAACGACTTTCTCCACGCTAAGTCGTATTTGTATTCAAAGTTGGGTACCTCTACCATGCTCGTTGTTTTTCTCCGCTATTCGCATACTGGTTAGACTGCAAATATACAACAAAAAGCAAGAACCTTGTCTGTTTACCTTAATTTTTTAGACATTTTAAACATACAATGCCCCCAAGGGAAACCACTCCCCGCAGGTGTTTCCGTCCCACAGGACGCTGTTCCCCCATTTTTCATTTGCCATTAATGTGTAGCGATGAATGAAGTAGCAGGGAGGGATCATCATCGAAACCATCAAAGATTGACTGCAGGAAGGTTAATTATTGTTTATTCTGACAAATTTCTCTTAAAATAATTGTCCGTTTTACAACCATTCTATAATTTTGCAGCGCCTAACGGGTAACATCTTGATTATTATCGACTAACAAACCTTCATTATTCAACTAAAACAAATTAAAACAATGGGAACTTTATGTAAATCCCTAAGCAGGTACGGACGAGTAGCTGCGTTGGTTATTCTTTCAATTGTGTTCTTGGGCAATGCTAATGCTCAGCGTAAGACAGATCAATTAGACAGGGGTCTGGTCGCCGTGAAAGTATCTTCTGGTGTATATGTCAGCTGGCGTGTACAGGCAGATGAATATTACGATGTGACGTACAAACTGTATCGGAACGGTGCTTTGATTGCTCAGAACCTGTACGCCTCGAATTATGTGGATGGAAGTGGCAGCACTTCCAGTTCCTATACGGTTGCAGCCGTTAAGAATGGTGTGGAAAGTCAGCAATGTGCAGCAGTAACACCTTGGCAGACTCAGTATTTCGAGTTTCCTGTATCCAACGTTCAAGCACGTAGTGGTGTTACAGTGTGGAAACAGAATAATCCGTCGACGGCAATGGCCAACTACATCATCAACGACATTTCTCTTGGTGACGTAGATGGTGATGGAAAAATCGACTTCATCGTAAAGCGGAAGAATCAGACCGACCAGGACCAACTTTTCCCCGCTTCAAATTATCAGATGTTCTGTCAGATAGAGGTTTATGCTTCGAGCATCAACTATGGACGTCTGTGGTGGATTGACTGCGGACCAAATATTTGCTATGGTTCCGATGAGCAGTGGGATGCTGTGGCTTTTGACTGGAACGAGGACGGGGCTTGCGAGGTGCTTTATCGTGGTGGTGCCAATACCGTTATTCACCATGCCGATGGTACAACAGAGACGATTGGCAATGTCAATGAGAACATCAGAAATGGCATCAGCCATGTGGCCAATATGACTTTCTCGAACTCAGGTGAGGAGTGGCTCATGTATATCAATGGCCAAAATGGTTATACCTATGATGTGATTTCCTATCCGCTGCCTCGCGGAAATGCTTCCGATTGGGGAGATAGCTACGGACACCGTTCGAGCAAGTATTTCATGGGTGCTCCATATCTTGACGGCGTGAATCCTTACATCTTCCTCGGACGTGGTATCTACACAAAGACCGATGCCTGCACCTACCGCGTAAACAAGAGCACCAACAAGCTTTACAAGGTGGGTAACACATGGCATAGCTATACCAACAGCGGATGGTATGGTCAGGGCAATCACAACTTCTCCATCGCTGATGTGGATGAGGACGGAAGCGACGAGATTATCTATGGTTCCATGGTACTCGACTTCCACACAGGCGATTCTTCTCTGCATGGATGCTCTTCGACGGGCCTTGGCCATGGTGATGCTTCGCACACAGGTGACTTGGACCCCTTCAGAAGAGGTCTTGAGACTTTTGCCTGCAATGAGGATAATCCAAGTAACAACTATCGCAATGCAGCCACTTGCGAAATCTATGCTCGTACTATAGGTAGTAGTGACGACGGACGTGCCATGGCTGGCAACTTCACCAACCAATATCCTGGAGGCATTGGTGCTTCGACAGGTTCTGGTATCTTCCCTCTGAGCTATGTGCAGTCTAATCCAACTTCACCGACATATATTGATGGAATGGCCAACAACTGGAATGCTCAGACACCATATCCCATGGCGCTCAACTTCCGTATTTACTGGGACGGCGACTTGCTGTCGGAAACGCTCAATGGTCCTGGCTCAAACGAAAGCTACCTCTATGTGGACAAGCTGGGGCAGAGAATCTTCGATACAGGTCATGGCACCTATGCCACAGCATGCATCAATGGTACAAAGAAGAATCCATGTGCTTTGGGTGACATTTTGGGTGACTGGCGTGAAGAGATTGTGATGCGTTCATCTGACAACCGCTACATCCGCGTCTATACCACCGTTACTCCTACCGAGCATCGTATGCAGTCGCTTTGGTACGATCATCAGTATCGTCAGGCAATGGTATGGCAGACCGAAGGCTACAATCAGCCGCCTCATCCCAGCTTCTTCGTGGGTGAGCTGGAAGGCTTTACTCAGGCTCCTCCAGCAGCCACTTGGACTGGACGCACAGGTATTGGGAACAACGGTTCCATCACTACAACACTCAATGGAAAAGACGTATTCGTATGGCCTGATGGCAACGGATCGGAGTATTCTGTTAATATCAACAGCGGCGCTCAGCCTTCTACACTTTTCCTCAACTCTCGCACGACGATTGAGGGAGGCGACCTTCCACAGTACACCGAAACCAAACATACATGGGATCGCATCAGACTGACTGGTAATGGACTTTCGGGTACCACTAATCTCTGCAAACAAGGAGGTTCTGCTGCTCATCTGCCCTATAAGACTCACACCCATTCGGGTAAGACAGACGTTTGGCAAGGTGCGCTGATTTGCAATGGAAGTATCACCAACAGCGATATTTGGGCCAATCGTTTCACGGAACTGTTCCTTGGTTCCGACCTTGTAGCTTCCGAAAGCCAATACAAGTCCATCGCCATGGAATATGGCTCTGCTCTCTATATTACCAGCAACCTGAAGTCGACTCCTTATGTGAACGACAACGGCTATGCCCACATGACAGTCAACAGTCTTACCATCAAGGAGGGTTCACGCCTGGTGTTTGACATCAATGGCAGCGCCAATACAAATGGTGATCGCCTCAACATAAGGTCTCTGTTTGTTCGCACACAAGATTGGCAGTATGGTCCCGAGTACCTTGTTCCTGTGATAGACATTCGTTCTAATGGCGCTTTGGCCGATGGCGACTATCTGCTCGGCACTTTGCAGGAGATGGCTGAAGGCTCTGCCAGTCTGCTCGACGTAAGAGTAGAGTGTACAGCTCAAGTCAACGGACACTTCGGCACTGTCTTCTACAACGAAGCCAACAAGAGCTATTACTTGCATGTAGGTACCGCTATTGATGCCTCCTATCAGATAGACAATTCTGTCTACCTCGACGTGTTTGTCCAGAACTTCGAGGATACCGACTGGTTCGACAACTGGACCATCGCCCTCGGCAACCGTCTCACAGCCGTTCAGCAGGCTAACAGCGCAAGTGGCTCCAAGAGCATCTGGTTGAAGAGTGTGCTTGACGCCAACAATGGTACCTCTGCAACCTTCACACTCCCAGCCATCGCAGAATATGCCAACACTACGGTGTATGAGTTTGACTTCGACTTCGCTCAGACTTCGATTATCGGTAGCAATGCCGACCGTGCCGGCGAGTTCATTATTCGCGACGAGAACAATGGTGCAATTGCCACCTTCCGTGCCTTCACTGGAGCCACGACAGGCGAGATTGTAGTGAATGGAAATGTGGTAGGCAACTACACTGTGACCAAGGGCACCTATTTCAAGTCGGAAACGGCTCCCACCATTAGCCATCATGTCTCATTACATTCGTCTGCCGCTGGCACTATCCTCTCTATCGACGGAACGGCCATCAACATTGGCTCGTCCTTCGTAAAGGTGGGAAGCATCATCTATAACACCAACCGATATGCTGGACAGTTGCAGTTCGACAATATCAAGCTGAACTGTAAGATTGTAGGTTCCTATGAGATAGCCGTCAACAATGGTGGCTTCGACGGAAACAACAATACGGGTTGGAGCGGAACAGCATTCGCTTTCCAGTCATATACCGATGCCGAGCATTATAACAAGAATTTCGACACCTATCAGACACTGACCGGCATTCCCAACGGATGGTATATCCTGGCTGTCAACGGTTTCTATCGTAACGGTTCGAATGACAACGGAACCAACAAGTTGGCTACACTCTATGCCAACGATGCTACTCAGGCTGTACGTCTGCGCAGTAGCATAGGTCTGAGTGATTTGCAGGCAGCTACGGGGCTTACTGCCTATCCGAACAATATGCGTGATGCAGAGACAGCTTTCGCAGCTGGACTCTACGAAAACATCCTCCGCGTATATGTCTCTAACGGAACCCTACGCTTTGGTGTACGCAAGAGTACTGCAAAGACCTCCGACTGGGCTATCTTCGATAACTTCCGTCTCTACTATGTGGGCAACAGTAATGCATTAGCACGCAGCACTTTCGACGAGGCCACAGGCATTGACGACGTGAAGACGGTTGCAAATCCCGTTGCATACTATACGCTTGATGGTCGCCGCACTATTGTTCCAGAAGTCGGACGTGTCTACATCGTGAAGATGACTGACGGTACCTCAAGAAAGATTAAGTATTAATCTCCGTAAGGTCATTAACTATGAAATGGACCGTCACGATGTTTGCATCAACAAATATCGTGACGGTCTTATCATTAACCGTTTTTGGTTAAAAATATAAAATCACTTATTTCTCAACAACGACAAGACTGTCGGCATGTGTACGGGCTTTCAGCCATTCAGTAAGTTTGAGAAGGTCGGCATGGGCGAGCCGAGCTTCTTTGTTTGTACTGATAATTGCCGTTGTAAAATGGCTCATGGCTGTGGTGTCACGACTGCATTCTGCTGTTTTGACCAAACTGATAGTCTTGATTTGTGGATATAAAGCTGACAGTTCTGTGCGCAGTTCTTGAGTGAATTGTTCATATCGGGTATATTCGTTCAACTGACGCGCCAGTTCGTTATTCTCTGTCGATAGTTCAAGTAGCTTCTGGCGATCGGCTTCATGGTTGGTGCTGGCTTGTGTCAGTTCGTTGTTGAGCATCATCAGACTGTCTGTCTGTGCTCCTTGAATCACCCGCAGTTGATAGTCCTTCAACCCATATTGAGTCATACGTCCTTGAGCCACCTGCTGACTGGCCTCTGTAATTTCCTTGCCGATAGCAACGATGCGCAACCGTTTTTCTTCTCTGTCAAGATTGCTTTGCAGGATTTGCGTACCCTTCTGCTGCAATTCGGTCGAGACGAAACGCTTTACATTGTTGTTCAATATCTCATCACGCACTATTCTCCAAGTCATCACAGCAGCGGGAACCATCGTCAGTACAACCACGCCCATCAGCACATGTCTGGCATGCCGTGCCGTCTCTGATGAAAGGAACTCATACTGACGGAACTTCAACAGCCTCACACCAATTACAGTGGCAAGGGCTATGAATACCGTATTAATAAAAAATAAGTAGAAAGCTCCCAAGAAGAATAAGATGCGACCTGTAGCCAAACCAAAGCCTGCCGTACAGAGGGGAGGCATCAGCGCAGTGGCTATGGCTACACCAGGAATGACGTTACCCTTTCCTTTCGTACCGAGGGCGATAATGCCAGCCGCTCCACCGAAGAAAGCTATCATCACGTCGTATAGGGTGGGGGAGGTGCGAGCCAGTAGTTCCGACTGTACCTCCTTATAGGGTGAAAATAGGAAATAGACAGTTGCTGTTGCGACACTGACGACGGTGGCTACAGCATAGTTTCGTAGCGAACGCTTTAGTAGGTTCAAGTCATTGGTGCCTACTGCCAGTCCCATACCGATAATAGGACCCATAAGCGGCGAGATAAGCATGGCTCCAATGATGACTGCCGTAGAGTTGACGTTCAGTCCCAACGAGGCAATAAAGATGGCGAAAATAAGCACCCACACGTTGGCGCCCTTGAACACAGCACCACGGCTGATTTCATCAATCACCTGTTGTTCATCTTCGCGGTCGGCCATCAAGTCGAAGTGGCTCCGCAGTTGTACAAATAAATGCTTCCAGTTTGTCATAATCATCGTTTTCCCCTATAGATTATGGTCAAAAGTAAATAAAAAACGCTGGATAAAAAAGGTATTGTACCCTTTTGCGGTTCTTCTCTTCTCTGTACCCCGACCCAGAATCGAACTGGGAACTAAGCTTTAGGAGAGCCTTGTTATATCCATTTAACTATCAGGGCAACCGCAAACGTGGGTGCAAAGGTACAAAAAAAAGTGAAAAGAGCGTAGCGAAACGCCACTTTTTTTGCTGCGATACGGAAAAAGACGGTCTCTTCAGCGCAAGAGACTGTTGCTACTGCTCAAAATCGTCGCCACCATAGCCCTGCCGCTCTTCCTCGCCGCCACCCTGCTGGTCGTCGCGCTGGGACTTCTTCTTTTGCTGCATATTGCCGAAATTCCAAGTGAGCTGTATGTTAAGACGCGGATCGCGGTGGTTCTTCTGATGACGCCAGAAGGTGGGACCCTCTGTGTAGTTCTCCCAAGATCGGGAGTCAAACACGTCTCGCCAGTTGACTGCCAAGGCGAAGGTCTTGTTGAGGAACGTCTTGCGTAGTCCTATGTCTAATGAGCCGTTGGCTTTGCGGTAGCCTTGCGTGATCACCTGCCGCGACTGATAGTTGCCTGTGGCCTGTATCGAGATGTCGTAGGGCAGGATAATGCTGGCCAGCAGACGTGCAGTCCATGCAAAGTTCTCCTGTCCCTCACCGGTGACCAATTGTCTCTCGACGATGGTCTCGAAGCCTTCAAGCTGATAGTAATAGGCATTGAGCGTGGTGGTCAGGTCGAGCACCCGCCATAGCTTATCCTTTAGGATGAGCTCTGCACCTGCACTTTGGCTCTTGGCTACGTTGAGGTTAGTCATAAACATGGATGGCTGTCCGTTGTATTCGCCTTGATAGCGTATACGCTGCATCACGTCGGTCGTGGGACGATAATAGGTACTTACGGAAAGCGTATGCGCTGGCCACGTCTTCAGGTAGTTCAGGGAGAACGAGTGGGTGTACTCCGGTGTCAGTGCTGGGTTGCCAAACTCAATCATCGAGGCGTCACGGGTGTTTTTGAAGGAGTTAAGCTGACCACCCCAGGGACGACGCAGTCGGCGAGTGTAGTTCAGTTGGAGCTGCGCGGTCTCGGTGAGTGCATAGTTGAGAAATAGTGATGGGAAAAGCTGGAAATAGTCCTTTTTGAAGGGTGTTTCTACCTGATAGTAGTCTGTGCTCCTCGTGTCGACCTGCCAATACTCACCTCGCATGCCTGCCATCACACCTAAGCGTCCAAACTTCATGTTGGCCGTGGCGTAGAGGGCATGAATACTATTGTCGTAAACGAAGCGATTGTAGAAATAGGCGTCTTCTACTAAGCGTGGGTCGTTAGCCGACAGACGTTCGGCTACTCCAACGGCCGCATACTCAAAGCTTTGCTGAGGGGTGTCCTCATGGCTGAAACGGCCATTGTAGCCCGCTTCTATCTTCAGACGCTCGTTGATCTGATTCTCATAGTCTATCTTGGCTTCCCAGTGACGGTTGTTGATGTCTCGTGGACGATACTGATAACTATAGGTTGTGACATTGGAGAGATAAGTCGTGTCATTCAGATACTCGGTTGCATCGTCGCTTTTCCAACGGTTGAAAGACAATGAGGCGTCGATCTTGTGTGTCCCCTTCTCATCAAATTTATGGGTATAGGAAAGATCAGCGTTATACATTCGGTTCTTTCCATCGCCCCATGTCTGCCTGCGCAGGGTCTTTTCAGGAGTCTCGTTGCCGACGGCATCGTAGACGCCATAAGTATATTGGGTGAAATTGTCGTTGGCGCGATGGCCCCGCATCGTCATTCCCGTCAGTCCAAGGTCATCTTGCGGGGTAATATGCCATGTAAGTCCTGCACGCATGAATAGGCCGCCACCGTTGTTGTTGTCATCGCCCTCGGAGAGCTGATAGCTGTTGAAAGGGAAACCCTCGGCCGTGCGGTAGCGCTGGTCACTCATGTTGGAGCCGGTGCCACGGCGCTTGCGATAGCCTACATTGGCGAAGGCGTCGAGCAAGCCACTGCTGTAGTTGATGTTTCCACCCACGTTCCAGCCTTTCTGATTGTTGGCACCCGTCTGCACCGATCCGTAGTAGCCCGCCTTGCGGTCACGCTTCAAGATGATGTTGATGATGCCAGCAGTACCCTCTGGCGAGTATTTTGCCGACGGGTTGTCGATGACCTCAATGCGCTCAATGCTCTCAGCTGGTATCTGCTGTAGGATTTCGGCACGGTTGTCAGAAGTTAGTCCGCTGGCCTTGCCGTTGATCCAGACCTCAACACTCGAATTACCACGCAGCGAGATCTCGCCGTCGGTAGTCACCTCTATGCTTGGAATGTTCTCCAAGAGGTCACTCGCACTCCCGCCTGCAGCTGCCAGCACCTCGTCGACGGTAAATGTCTTACGGTCCACTTCGAGTTTCATCTGGGAGCGCTGGCCCGTGACGGTCACCTCCCTCAGCGTCTTTGTGTCTTCATGCAGATAGAGCGCATTATAATGTACGGTGCGCTTCGCCGGCGTGATGGCAAATGTCCTCGTCACACTCCTATAGCCCATGAACGACACCTCAAGACGGTACTGCCCGTCTTTCAGTGAATGAACCTGAAACGAGCCATTCATGTCGGTCATGACACCACCCACCACCTTACCCTCTGTGTCGGTCACACGGATATTCACAAACTGTAGCACCTCGTCCGTCTGGCGGTCGAGTACCTTACCTCTCACTATGCCCTGAGCGTACACTCCAGCAACGCTGAGCAACAACAAAATAACCAGTAATAATCGGTTCGTCATGTCGATATAGACGTGGTAGAGCCCCGAACGTTTAATGCGTGGTTGATGCTTCAACCCAAAAATTCCATGCAAAGATTTGCGCATTATGGCAGATTTTCGTAATTTTGCGCCAAAGAATACAACATACTAAAAAACAAACAAGGTAATGATTCAATCAATGACGGGCTACGGCAAAGCTGTCGTGACCTACAAGGACAAGAAAATTAGCGTGGAAATCAAGTCGCTCAACTCAAAGCAGTTGGACCTGCAGACGCGTATCGCACCGCTCTTCCGTGAGAAGGAAATGGAGATCAGGCAGATGGTCGCTCAGGCATTGGAGCGCGGCAAGGTGGATCTCTCATTGTGGATAGAGCGTGAACAGGGCATTGAGGCAACGCCCGTCAATGCGGCCTTGGTGGAGAACTACTACCAACAGCTGAAGACCATCGCGCAGAAGTCGGGCATCCCAGAACCGCAAGACTGGCTCTTCACCCTGACACGCATGCCTGACGTGCTGACTCGTACCGAGCAGGAGGTGCTCAGTGAAGAGGAATGGGTGGCTGGGCGACAGGCGGTCAAAGAGGCCATCGATGCGCTCGTCAGCTTCCGCAAGCAGGAGGGTGCCGCCTTAGAGAAGATGTTCAACGAGAAAATCGACAATATCGAGCGGTTACTTTTCGAGATAGAGCCGCTGGAGAAGGGTCGCGTGGAGAAGATTCGACAGCGCATCGTCGACGGCCTACAGCAGATACCGGGGGTGGACTATGACAAGAATCGCCTGGAGCAGGAGCTGATCTATTATATCGAGAAGTTGGATATCAGCGAGGAGAAACAGCGGCTGACCAATCACCTGAGGTATTTCCGAGAGACAATGAAGGAGGGACACGGACAGGGTAAGAAGTTGGGCTTCATCGCGCAGGAGATGGGGCGGGAAATCAACACCACGGGCTCCAAGTCCAATCAGGCCGAGATGCAAAACATCGTGGTACAGATGAAGGACGAGTTGGAGCAGATCAAGGAGCAGGTACTCAATGCGTTGTAAAGCAGAGAAAGGGAAAAGCAAATGAAAGGGAAACTCTTGATTGTATCGGCTCCAAGTGGGAGCGGTAAGTCAACCATCGTGCAGTGGCTCATGAAGGAACACCCGGAGCTGAGACTCTATTTCTCCGTGAGTGCCACGTCACGGCCACCAAGGGGAACGGAACAAAACGGGGTGGAGTATTTCTTCCTGACACCCGAGGAATTTCGGGAGCGTATCGAGAAGGATGAGTTCTTAGAGTATGAGGAGGTATATGAGAACCGCTTCTACGGCACGCTGAAGCAGCAGGTGGAGCGTCAGCGTGAAGCAGGACAGAACGTCGTGTTTGACGTAGATGTGAAAGGGGGCATCAACATCAAGAAGTATTACGGTGAGCAGGCCATGAGCCTATTTATCCAGCCACCATCGGTTGAGGAGCTGCGTCGCCGTCTGGAAGGTCGTGCCACGGATACGCCAGAGGCCATCCGCGAGCGACTGGCCAAGGCGGAGTACGAAATGACCTTCGCGCCACAGTTCGACCATATCATCGTCAACGATATCTTAGAGACGGCCAAAGAGGAAACCCTGCGCTTGGTAGCGGCTTTCCTTGGGAAAGGCTGATCCTGCCAAAAAGAGAGACTCTGCGTATGGAAATCGGACTCTTCGGCGGCTCGTTCAATCCTATCCATTGCGGACATATCGCATTGGCAAAGGAGATCCTGCGTCGGTCAAGACTCGACGAGATATGGTTGATGGTATCGCCCCAAAATCCTCTCAAGCAGCAGGGTGACCTGCTGGCCGATGCGGAGCGGCTCATGTTAGCCCGTAAGGCACTAAGGGGTGTGGAGGGCATCAAGGCAAGCGATTTCGAGTTTGCCCTGCCACGACCTTCCTATACTTGGCACACTCTTGAGGCCTTGCGCTCGGCTTACCCCGAAGACCGTTTCTCGCTCATCATTGGGGGTGACAACTGGGAGCATTTTGACCGATGGTACCGTGCGGCCGACATCAAGGCCCACTATCCTATCATCGTGTACCCGAGAAGCCATTCGACCCTCACTGACTTTCCTCTTTTTGACGTGTCGAGTACTGAGATACGTGAGCGGATAAAGGGTGGAGAGGACGTCAGCGGCTTAGTACCCGACTGCATCGTCGAAGACGTGAAAAGACTCTACTGCGGATGAAAGGACTGTTGCGACTGCTTGCCTTCGGCTGGAAACCTATCAGCTATAACGCGGCGTTCTTTGTGTGGATGTACGCGTTAGGCTACTATTGCACGCAAACGGAAATACCACTCCACCTCCGCAATGCCAAGCCATACGACCTTTCGGCCACCGAACTATTCTGCGATCTCTATCTCTTGTGCGCTGTGCTTTCGCTCCTCCCCCATCAGCTACGGAGATGGGTGCGCCCCTTAGTAGCCATATTACTCTATGCCGTGGCGTTGATCGACGTCTTTTGCTATGTGCGCTTCGAGTCAACGCTTACCCCTACCATGCTGATGCTCTGTCTGGAGACCAACAGTCGCGAGGCGGGCGAGTTTCTTTCTGCCTATCTGGATGGGGAGCTGCTGACGAAAGCAACGGGCGGCGTATTGCTCATCGCGTTACTGCATGGGCTGTGGGCGCTATCCTGGTGGTGGAGGAGACGGGGACAACGGCTTATCCCATCGCTGTCCTTGGCGGCCAGGGTCGTGATGGGGACGGCGTCCGTCGCGCTGTTTAGCTATTGCACCTATGCGTGCTGGCCCAACAAGCTGGCGATGGTACGGCTTTTCGCGAAGCAGCATTTAGGCGATGTGGAGCACGAACTGACCACCCGCGACCATGCCATCCTCTACCTACCTATACACCGCTTGGCATTCAGCTTGCGGGCCAACCAGTTGGCCGCCCAGCAAATCACCGCCCTGACAAGCCAGTTGGGCAAGGCCGAGGTGGACAGTTGTGACTACCGTTCGCCGCAAATCGTCCTCATTATCGGCGAGAGCTACAACCGTCATCGCTCACAGCTCTATGGCTATCAGCGGGAGACCACGCCCCGACAGTTGAAGCGGATGCACGACGGCAGTCTCATCGCCTTCACTGACGTGGTGTCGCCCTGGAACCTCACCAGCTTCGTCTTCAAACACGTCTTCTCGCTGCACGCCGTGGGCGACGAGGGCGAGTGGTGCGATGCACCGCTGTTTCCTGAGCTGTTTCGTCGGGCAGGCTATCATGTGGCATTCATTACCAACCAGTTCATGCCCCGTGCCAGCGAACAGGTCTATGATTTCAGCGGGGGTTTCTTCCTGAACAACCCGCAGCTTAGTGCAGCCATGTTTGACTGGCGCAACCAGCGGACGCATCGTTTTGACGAGGGCATCCTCGGCGACTATGATGCCATGATGCGACAACAAACCCACGAGCATCAGCTCACGATCATCCATCTGATGGGCCAGCATGTGGACTATCGTGCCCGTTTCCCCATGAAGACACGTCGCCACTTCAAGTCTGCCGACTACCATCGCAACGAGCTCAGCGCTGAGCGCCAACAGATGAATGCCGACTACGACAATGCCGTGCTATATAATGACTCCATTGTCAATCAGATCCTGTGCAGGACTGAGCAGCAGAATGCCATCGTCATCTACGTACCCGACCATGGCGAGGAGTGTTTCAATGACTCACTGGGCATCTATGGACGCCTGCACTCCACCGAGATAGACCGTCGGCTGGCTCGGGAGGAATTTGAGATACCTTTCTGGATATGGGCTTCGGCATCCTATCGGGCCACGCACCCGGAGGTATGGGCCGACATCGTCCGCTATGCCCATCGTCCCTATATGATTGACTTGCTACCTCATACCCTGCTTTCCCTTGGGGGCATCCATACGCCTGCCTACCGAAAGGAGTACGACGTGCTCCATGCAGACTACGACGAGCACCGTCCGCGAATGCTAAAGGCTATTACCGACTATAACAAACTGAAGAGAGAAGATGACACTATCAAGAACTGAATGCACTGCGCTGCGTGGACTGGCCATCGTGGCCATTGCGCTACACAACTATTGCCACTTCATTGGCCATATCGTGAAAGAAAATGAATACCTTTATCAGGTAAAGAACAATGACGACCTGTGGCGGGTGCTGACCCATCCCGATGAGCTGCTGCCCGTACACCTGCTGTCTTACTTCGGCCATTTCGGCGTGCCGGTATTCCTGTTCCTCAGCGGTTTTGGACTGGTGATGAAATATGAGGCGTCCGCTGCTCCTTGCGAGCAATGCGGCGTCTTGTCCTTTCTTCGCTACAATTATCTGAAGCTCCTGCGTATGCTTATCGTGGGCTTCGTGCTCTTCGTCATGGTCGATGCCGTCACCCCAGGCCGTTTCCATTTCTATTGGTACAATGTGCTTGCGCAGTTGGCGATGGCCATCAATGCACTGCCCACCAACAGGGTGATCTGGCCTGGCATCTACTGGTTCTTCGGATTGATGATGGAGCTCTATGTGGTCTATCGGCTGCTGCTCTATCGTCGGCACTGGCTCTACGTGGTATCGCTGGTGGTCGCTTGCTGGCTTGCCCAAGTGTTCTGTGATCCCGAAGGCAAGCTGCTCGACTACCTGCGCTACAACTTCATCGGTAGCATGCTGCCATTCGGTGCCGGCATACTCTTCGCCCGCTATGGCCATCGCCTCGGCACCTCCGAACGGCCACGCTATCAGTGGGCGCTCATGGCCCTGACGGCCATTGCCTTGGTATTGCTGATGTCGTTCAGCTTTTATTCTTGGCTTTGGATTCCCCTCTTCATCATCGTGGGCAGCATCGCCATTATCAAGCTGTTGCCCTCCTCATTACTGAATATCGCCGTGTGGCTTGGCGGTCTCTCCGCAGCCATCTTCGTAGCTCATCCCATCAGTCGCAGACTACTCATCGTCGTGGCTTGGAAAGATGGCATCTATGACGGACTGATGCTCTACGTCGTCGTGACTATCGGACTGTCGTGGGCCGTCAAACAGATTATCGACCGTCTCCCTGCACCTACCTCTCACCACTAACCCTGCACTGCTCACGATTTGAAAAAGATATATGCTTTTGACTTCGATGGAACGCTGACCAGTGCTGATTCGCTGCCCCTGTTCCTGCGCTTCGCCTGCGGAACGCCGCGTTTCCTACTTGGCATGCTGCTCTTCTCTCCGCTCATTGCGCTGGCCATGCTGCGTCTTTATGACAATGGCCGTGCCAAGGAGCGTCTGCTTGGCTGGTTTTTTCGTGGCATGAGGGAGGACGAGTTTAATGATATTTGCCTGCGTTTTGCCAATGAGTATGGCTGTATCCTGCGTCCTGCCGCGGTCGAAACCATAGAGAAAGTGCAGTCTGAGGGGGGCGAAGTGCTCATCGTCAGCGCTTCTCCAGAAAAATGGGTACAGCCATTCTTCCCTGCTGTGCGTGTCCTTGGCACGCAGCTTGAAATAAAGGACGGCCTGTTGACGGGACGTTTCCAAGGGAAGAACTGCCACGGTCAGGAAAAGGTATCTCGCTTGCTTGCCGTTTATCCCCATCGTGACACTTATCATCTGACGGCGTATGGGGACAGCGGTGGTGACCGCGAACTGCTGCGCCTGGCCGATGAAGCACACTATAAGCCCTTCCGTCCTGACACCATTCCCCTCTCTCCCAAAATCCACCGCAACGAATGGCCCGTTGCGCTCAGTGTGACGCTTTGGGTGGCTGTGCTCAATCTGCTCATGCTACTCAAATACTACGGTGTGCTCTTCCCGGAAGGGGAAGGGTGCGACACGCGGAACTTCCACCTCTCAGGTTTCGATGCCATTACCTATCGTGTACTCACGGACTGGGGGCCATACTACGACGTGGTGCGGCATCCGTTGCTCCATTGGCTTCTCTACCCTGTCTATCTGCTCAATCAGGGGTTGTGGGGGCTTACGGGCCTTAACTGCGCCATGCCGCTAACCTGCCTGTTGTTGGTTGCTTGCGCCTGTTACAGTAGCGTCTTGTTCTATCGCATAGCTCGGTATGTAGTGAGAGTCGGGCATGACGATGCCATGTTGCTGACCTGGTTGTTCTTCTCTTTTGCCTATGTGATGACAACGTTCGTTGCACCCGACCATTTCGCCTTGTCGTTGGTGCTGCTATTCATACTGCTTTGTGGAAGTGAAGGAAAGAAGGATGGATGGCTTTTCCTGCTCACCGCCGGCGTCACCTTGACCAATGGAGCCAAGGCAGTGCTGGCCATGCTTTTCACCCGTGGCCGTAGGTTCTGGCGTCCTCGCTACTTGCTGTTGTCCGTCGTGCTTCCCACCTTGCTGGTTCTTGGTGCAGCATGGGTGCAACACCGCCTCTTTGTCCTGCCACAGGAGCAAGCTCGAGAACAATACGAAAAGACCCATCGCACAGAAATCATAAGGCAGGCACGGGCCAACCACAAGAAATACAAGAATGCACCCTGGGTCATCCATAAAGGCCGTCCCATCGGCTACGGTACGCCAAAGGAAGGTAACGAACTGAGTCAAAGCCTGCTGCGGTGGACTGATGTGACGACGCCTCGTTGGGATACTACAGTAGAAAACCTATTGGGCGAGAGCATACAATTTCATGAAACACACATGCTCGAAGACGTGCTGGTCTATTACCGTCCCGTATTGCTCGAATATGAGAATTGGTGGCACTATTTGGTGGAGGGACTGCTCGTCATTCTCTTCCTCTCAGGCTGTTGGCTGGGATGGAGAAGTCGTCTCCTTTGGCTTCTCCTCTGCTGGCTTGCCATCGACATGACCATGCATATAGGCTTGGGCTTTGCCATCAACGAAGTCTATATCATGTCGGCCCATTGGATATTCATCATCCCGCTCATGATGGGGTTCCTCTTTACGCCTCGGCAGCCCTCATGGATGCTCAAAAGTGCTCGTATTCTTGTGTCTTTGCTTACTTTATACCTTATTATATATAATGGATGGCAACTGATCGACTGGATGTTGCAACCCATCGTACCACCGCCATTCAATGTCTAACGCCATGAAGTTGCTATCTATCTTTCGCATTCGTCCCGAAGAGCGGCGCCCCGCATTGGCAGTACTTTTGGCACTCATCGTGCTGCAGGCCTGCGGCATCAGTAGTTTGTGGGAAACCTTTTCGACCGAGTCTCTTGAGGATGGTGATGTGTTCTTCCGGGACTTCCATGTGTCGGGCTTCGACCCCATCACCTATTTCGTCACCACATTCTGGCGGATTTCCACCTATCAAGTCTACCGCCACCCTCTCTTAGCCCTGTTGGTGCTGCCATTCTATGCTATCAATCAACTGCTCATCCTACTCACAGGATACAATTTGGTGCAGTTGGTGCTGGCTCTCCCATTGCTGTTTTCTGGTGTTTACACATTCATCTTTCTTTACCGCATCCTGTGCGAACAGGTCTCACTACTCCGATTCGACGCCCTGCTGCTCTGCTGGATGTTCATGGGATTCGCCTATGTCATGGTGCCACTCACGGTTGCGGACCACTTCGCTGTGTCGATGCTGCTGCTGGTGGGTGCGCTCTATGTCTCTGGCATCTATATGCAACGCCATCAGCAAATAGGCATGCTGCCTGCAACGCTGATGTTCCTGCTCACGGCAGGCGTCACGCTGAGCAACGGCCTGAAAATCTTTATCGACCTCCTCTTTGTCAATGGCCGTCATTTCTTCCGTCCTCGTTTCCTGCTCATGGTCGTCGTAGTGCCTGTGGCCATGCTATGGGGCTTTGCCACTTGGACAGATACAAACTATGTGCAGCCTAAGGAGAAAGCACGCAAGATGACTCGTCTGCAAGCAGAGCGGGAACGGAGGCAGAACCTACATGCTACCTTCGTGGACACTACATCAATAGCCGATTCTGCTGCTATCGAACAAGCCTTCAATAGAAAATACAGGAGCATACGGATAGCCGAGGCCAAAGAACGTGCCAAGAAGTTGCACAAAGGCAAGCCCATCAGCACCAAGAGCGAGTTTGCACGCTGGACCGACATCGGCACAGACCGTTGCTCCTCGTTGGTCGAGAATTTCTTCGGCGAGAGTATACAATTGCACTCTGACTACTTATTAGGTGACACCCTACGTGACCGTCCGGTTATCGTGCCCTATCGCTCATGGCTGAACTATGTAGTAGAAGTAATACTCGTGGCTTTGTTCTTGGCTGGCATTGTGGCTGGATGGCGCAGCCGTTTCCTCTGGATGGCTCTATCGGGATTTGCCGTTGACTTGGCCATTCACTTAGGTATGGGCTTCGGACTGAACGAAGTCTACATCATGGCTCCTCATTGGCTTTTCGTCATGCCCATTGCCACGGCCTTCCTTCTGCGGCGGCCGGCTGCTCGCTCGAGGTTTGCCATTCGCACAGTGCTGTTGCTGACCACAATCTTTCTCTGGATGAGAAATGGCTATCTACTTATCAGTTTCTATTGCTCCAATATGTAAGCCTTCCTTGTGACGAATTACTTCTCCCACACCACTAAATGACGAGGCAGGGTGATGACCTTTAGGCGCTGGAACCAAAGGCGGGAGGACCCGGCCACATGGTGACGGGCGTGACTGCTGATGATGTAGTAGCTGGCGGAATATTCGTCCATCATCGAGAGAAACACGTTCTTGATGCGAGAGCATTTCTCGTTGATGGCATTGTCAAGCGGGTTCACAAGGTGGTCAACACTCTCAATCACCTTCTCTTTGTCCATACTACGGGCAGTCTTCATGTAGTAACTCGTCAACTCCTCGCGATATTCAGACATACGTTTGAACTCGATACCCTCTGGGTGGGCGAGGAACAACAGATAGACGGCCTTGTGGACGGGTTGCAACTCCACTTCGCGCTGTCCCAAAAAGAAACGGAAGTCGCGGGTGATGCGCAATGGCTGAAGGTGCCCTTTGGCTGCTTCCAGCCGTAGGTCTTCAATCATGGACACACCCAGGGCCTGCAGCACCAGATCGGTACGACCTTCGGCCTGTAGATGACAAGCCAGACGGCCCAGTTCGTTGGCCATCTCTTCGGGGGAAAGGTTCTGATAAGACATGGATCACCCCTCCTCGCTAATCATCTCACCTAATTTCTTATTGAGCCAGCTTTTCCAACGGCCCAATGTAGTAGACTGAGAACGCACAGTGGTTTCTACCTTTATAGGTTCATGGACGGCAGGTTCTGGCTCTGGGGCTTGCTCTACGGTGAACGTCGGTACGTCATCGGAACTGGCAGGCGATGGTTCTACTCCCGCTTCATTGGGATGACTCGATGCGGAATTTGTCCCTGTGGCGGGCTTGGCCAGAGGTTGATAAAGTCGTGCTATCAGATGCTCATAGTGATCATCCTCGTACTCCTCTTCCACTTGGGTAGTACTTAGTTCGTCGCCCATGTCAGCTGCCAGGATAATGACCTTTGCATCTTCGCCCAAGGAATTGTCGGTCGATGTGCCCCAGATGACATCGATGTCAGGATCCAACTGGTCGAAGAACTCCGATATTTCCTCCATCTCCAGGATGCGGATGGGCACCTCGTCGCTGGCATAGATATTAAAGAGGATGCGTTTGGCTCGGTTGATTTCATTACCATGTATCAAAGGAGAGTCGAGTGCATCGAGAATGGCTCGTTCTACACGGTGATCACCACTGGCACGGCCTATGGCCATGATGGCACCGCCGCCGTTGCGCATGGTCGTCTCCACATCGCGGAAGTCAAGGTTGATGTTGCCTTCCGAACTGATGGTGATAAGCTCCGAAATACCCTTTACGGCATTTTTCAAAACATTGTCGGCTTCAGCCAGGGCGTCTTTTAACGACATGGTCGTGTCAGAATAGACGTCACATAGCCGTTCGTTGTTCACTATCAGCATGGCATCGACATTCTTTCGCAGCTCGTCGACACCTTTCAGTGCCTTCACTATCTTGCGCCGATGTTCGAAATAGAAGGGAATGGTCACCACACCGATGGTCAGCAGTCCCCGTTCTTTTGCCACACGAGCCACCACTGGTGCCGCCCCTGTGCCTGTGCCACCGCCCATGGTAGCCGTCACGAACACCATCTTCGTCTGGTCGTCCAACAGTCGCTCTATGGCGTCAATGCTACTCTCTGCCTCAGCACGACCAATCTCTGGCTTTGCTCCGGCTCCCAAGCCCGAGCCCAATTGAAGTTTTATGGGCACAGGTGAATGGGCCAACGACGCGCTATCGGTGTTGAGCACGGCAAACGACACACCCTGTATGCCTTCATCGTACATGCGGCTCACGGCATTGCATCCGCCGCCACCCACACCAATCACCTTGATGATGTTTTGCATCATATCTTCCACAGGGAGAAACTCCTCTAATATCCCCTCAATAATATCTTCCATAAGCTTGCTGTGTTTGACAATTACGCTGCAAAGTTACACATTTTTCTTCAAACAAAAAAATCACCGCAAGGCTTGCGAGGAATAAACACGGTCCGCAAACCACGACAATGGGTTAAGAAAGCGTGGAGGTATGCGGGGCCCTTGCGTGACGAAGAAACAGCTTGTAGCCGTGGATGAGAAAGTAGCTGAGGCGAGGGGGGAGGAGAATGGCGATGCGATCCATCAATGGAATATCGCTTGTGAGCTGGTGCCGCAAGGGACGGTAATAGTCCTGAAATACGTGGAACTGGCGACGGTCAATGAATTTTTCGTAAACCTTGAGCTGATGATGGACGAAGGCCGACTGGTAGCGTTGCCACTGAGGTTGTAGCGTTTGACGCAGTTCCTCGTCGTAGATGCGAATCCAGTCAAGGCTCTCACGTCGGGAGTTGGGCACATCCTCATAGTGCAGGTAGGCAGGCTTGTCGATGAAATAGACGCGGGGCTGGCGCATAAGGCACTTGATTTGCATGAGCGAATCTTCACGCTCCACAATCTGACGAGGTGCCGAGAGACAGCCACTGAGCAGTTCGCGACGAAAGATGATTCCCCAAAGAACGCAGAACTTACTGCGCACAGCCAGCAGATCACGTATCAACAGCTCTGGCTCAACGAAATCGCGCAAGCCAGAATCGTGGCGGTGACCGTATTGATCATCGTAGGGTCCTATCACCTCGTCGGCTTGTGTTCGTTCAATGGTATCGTACATCAGTTGGAGCGAACCTTCGGTCAGCAAGTCGTCGGCATCGGCAAACATGATGTATCGTCCTTGAGACTGCTGGTATCCAATGCGACGTGCTGCGGTGACACCGCCATTCGACACATGGATGACGTGCAGACGTGGCTCTTTCGCAGCCCATTGGTCACAGATGGAGCCTGAGTGATCGGTGGAACCGTCGTCCACTGCCACCACCTCAAAGGATGAGAACGACTGTTGGAAAATACTCTCGAAACAATGGTCGAGATATTCCTCCTTGTTATAGACAGGTATGATGACGGATATTTCCATTGGTTCTGCAGTTTGGGAGTTTAGGCATAAGAGGACCTTCCAGTCAGTTTTTTGAAGCGTTGTACAATGGCCTCACGTATCTGTCTGAAGTTGCCGTAGCGCAGGTTGCGGTAGAGCTCTTCAAATGAGCGACCAATCTTTATCCATGGGTGTCCCCAAGCCATGATACGATAGACACGCTCCTTGTATTCCACATTCTCGATGACGTAATGCGGATGGCGCAGAGGCCATTGTAGTTCATAGCTCGGCATGGTGAGCATCTGTTGCATGCGCTTGGGAAGGGTTTTCATGGAGTTCTGGAAGTGGGCAGACTCCTCGCTGACCGCCGTGTTTTGGATGAGATTGCGCGTTGGCGTGATGACAAGACCGGAATTGAGCACGCAGGCCGACCAGTAGACAGTCTCGTAGATAGGCTGTCCTGCTTCCTTATGCTTGCGTAGCTTCTTGATCATCTCCTCTCGCTCACCACGTTGGCGGCAAAGAGCTTCGAGTTGGTGCATGTCGAAAGCATTGTCCACCACCGAATAATGCTCATCCCACCGGTTGACGACGCGACGCCACGATGCCCATCCCCAGATACTGAAAACGGTGGTGAAAAGATAGTCGTAAGGTGCATCGCTTGTCACTTCCTCATGGTTGTAGCCTGCAATCATGGTGATACGCTCATCGTGTTCGTAGCGATTGAGCATTTCTGTGCAAAAGGGGATGAAAGAGAGCGAGGGGGTGGAATCATCCTCGATGACGATACATTTGTCGTGCATGGTGAAGGCCCATCGCTGTGCCTTGTAGTTGGAGGCCCAGGCACCACTGTTCTCCGTATGGTAACTGCGTTGCACGTCGCATTCCCAGTTTATTTCCTCGTCGGCAACAATCTTACGGGCAGCAGCCAGCTTAATGGCTTCTGCCTCATTACGTGGCCCGTCTTGATAGAGATAGAGGCGTGAGGGACGTGAACGGCGGATGGCATCGAACGTACGTCGAAGAGTTTCGGTGCGTGTAAAAAAAATCAGTAGCACCGCCACATCGTTTTGGGCAGGGTGTTTGGTCATTGTTACGAGGCTTGTTTTTTAAGGATAAATTGCAGGCATTCGCGGAGGATGGCCACATGGAGCAGGCGCATGACGGCGTAATAGAGGGCGACTGCCAATACAATGCGAACGCCAAGCAATAGCCAGAGGTTGCTGACAAGAAGTGAGAGATGAGAGGTGAGTAGATAAGTGCCCGACATCACTACTGCAGCGATAAGCATAAACGGCATGGTGTCACGCATCAAGTCAACGGCACGCAGTCCAATGATGCTGCGGGCGAAAGGTTGCCATGCGGCAAGCCAGCAAATATTAAATATTGTATAGGCAATGACCATTGTCATGATGCCTTGCCGATAGAGCAGCAGGATGATACAAAGCTGAAGCACAATCTGGCCTATGTTGAGCCACATGTTCACGTCGCTACGTCCATGACTGATGACCAGGTTCTGGAAAAGCGTGAACAGCGGCATGAAAGCTCCACTGAAGCATAGTATCTGAAGCAGCGGAATACAGTCAGTCCACTCTTTGCCAATGGTGCAGAGAATGAACTCATGAGCCACCATAGCCAATCCGAAAAGGGCCGGAAAAGCAAGAAACGACGTAAAACGCAACATCTTACGAAACACCTGCAATTCACGATCCCGTTCATCACGTACACTGACCAGCACTGGCTGTGCCACCTGAGCCAGCATACCGCCTACAGTCTGAAAGGCCATGGAGTCCCATTTATAAGCCTGAAAGAAGTTGCCCACTACACGAGCATCGCGGAACAAGCGACCGAAGATCACGGTGAGCATGTTCTGGTTGACGGTGTTGACAATCATCGTGACCAGAATCTTCATGGAGAACGAGAATGTCTGACGGATGTAGTCGAATGAGAAATGCAGCGAAGGTCTCCACTTTACATAATAGAAACGACCCAATATCAGCACCGTAGCGTTTACCACTTGTTGCCATGCCAAGCTCCAGTAGCCCATGTCGAGAAGTGCCATAATGATAGCCGTAGTGCCCGATGTGATGAGTGCCGTAAGATTGATGATGGTGATTTCGCGGTTCATCATGTTCTTCACCATGAAGGCGTTGGTGGAAATACCAAACGATGAGATGAAGAACGCTAAGAACAGGAAACGCGACAAGTGGAGCAGTGGTGGCTGATGGAAGAACCACGCAATGAGCGGGGCCGAAAGGAAAAGCAGCAAATAGAGCAAGCCACCCATCAGGATATTGAACCAGAAGACGCTGTTGTACTGCTGGGCAGTGGGCTCCTTCTCGTTGATGAGTGCGGTTGAGAAACCACTCGATTGCAGGTTGCCAGCTATGGCCGAGAAAATGGCCAACATGCCGACAAGACCGGTGTCGCCAGGTGTAAGATGTCGCAGGATGATGATACCGATGAGCAGGTTCAGCACCTGCGTGGTACCATTGTTTACGGCACCCCACATCAGCCCCTTGGCTGTCTTTTCCTTCAGATTATCCATGAATTAGAAGAGGTAGGAGGGGAGCGTTAAGAAGTAAGAGGTAAGAGGCGAGTGGTGTACTCTGACCTCTTACCTCTCACTCTCCCCTCCATGCTATTAGTCCACGATGAGGCACTCACCAGTCATGTCGGCAGGCTGCTCCAGTCCCATGATGTGCAGGATGGAAGGAGCCACGTCAGCCAGACGACCGTCCTTCACGGTAGCCGAATTGTTGTCGGTCACGTAGATGAAGGGTACGGGATTCAGTGAGTGAGCCGTGTTGGGTGTACCATCGGCATTGATGGCATTGTCAGCATTACCATGATCGGCAATGATGATGGCCTCATAACCATTCTTCTTGGCAGCCTCGATCACAGCTTCGACGCAGTGGTCGACAGCCCAGACAGCCTTGGCGATAGCGTTATAGACACCTGTGTGGCCTACCATATCGCCATTGGCGAAGTTCACCACGATAAAGTCATACATTTGCGTGCCGATAGCAGCCACCAACTTGTCCTTCACCTCGTAGGCGCTCATCTCAGGCTTCAAGTCGTAGGTAGCCACCTTGGGGCTGGCCACAAGAATACGATCCTCATTGGCGTATGGAGCTTCGCGACCACCGTTGAAGAAGAACGTCACGTGGGCGTATTTCTCGGTTTCTGCGGTGTGGAGCTGCTTCTTGCCTTGCTGCGAGAGATACTCGCCCAGTGTATTCTCCACGTTCTCCTTGGGGAAGAGAATATGCACACCTGTGAAGTTGGCATCGTACGGAGTCATGCAATAGTACTGCAAGCCAGGGATGGTCTTCATGCCCTGCTCAGGCATATCCTGCTGGGTGAGCACGATGGTAAGCTCCTTGGCACGGTCGTTACGGAAATTGATGAAGACGACCACGTCACCCTCCTCAATGCAACCGTTGACAGAAGTATTGTGAATGGGCTTGATGAACTCGTCGGTCACACCTTCGTCATAGCTCTCCTGCATAGCAGCTACCATGTCGGAAGCCTGCTTACCCTTGCCGTTGACCAACAAGTCATAGCCTTCCTTCACACGTTCCCAGCGCTTGTCGCGGTCCATTGCATAGAAACGTCCCACGATAGAAGCGATGGCGGCGTCGTTGGCTGCGCAGACGTCGGTGACCTGCTGAATAAAGCCCTTGCCGCTCCTGGGGTCGGTATCGCGACCGTCCATGAAGCAGTGAACGAAAGTCTGGTTCTTCAGACCATAGTGCTTGCCCACCTCAATCAGTTTGAACAAGTGATCGAGGCTGGAGTGTACGCCACCATCCGAGCAAAGGCCCATCAGATGCAGTTTCTTTCCATTTTCCTTGGCATAGGTATAGGCAGCCTTCACCTGCGTATTTTCCACAATGGAGCCATCCTTGCAGGCACGGTTGATTTTTACCAAATCTTGATAGACAATGCGACCAGCGCCGATGTTCAGGTGACCTACCTCAGAGTTACCCATCTGACCGTCGGGCAGACCCACGTCTTCACCGCTGGCCTGCAGTTGGGAATGAGCTGAAACGGCTGTCAAATAATCCAGATAAGGTGTAGGCGTATTGTAAATCACGTCGCCCCGTCCGTGCTGACCGATTCCCCATCCATCGAGAATCATCAGTAATGCTTTCTTTGCCATAATATTATAATAAAATATGTGTAAATGCTTTCAAGCCGCAAAATTACATAATTTCGTTCAGTTACAAGCATAGTGATGCAAGAATTTCGCATTTTTTAATTTGTGGCAGGTTAAGATAATTCGCAGGATGCTCATTTGCAAACAAAAAAGGGCCGTTGGTCAATGTTGTAGGAAATCGTTAAAAAATACTGATTTTAAGGTTTATTGGGTAGAAATGTGTTTGACTATTGAATAAAAAAACGTAAATTTGTGCGCTAAAACATATTTCAGCATCAAGCCTAAATGACTGCTACTAAAACAATCTGGCAATACTGAAACATTTAAGCAAGAAAAGAAAAGTAACAAACAAACTAACTAAGTGTATGAAAAAAAATAAGAAAGTCCTTGTGCTTGCTTTGACGGCAATGAGTATCCTTCCAGTCAGTGCACAGACAGTAAAATTGAATGGCGTTTATGAAAACAATCGCTATGACGATTCTGACATGGGACATTCCCAGTACGTGGGCTGGAACTCAGACTTGCAAAAAGCCATTTTCATTGTCGATAATGGTCTCTATACCATGACATGGGATGGGACGTCTCTTACTGATGTAGTGAAGGAACCCCCTGTGCTCATCGAAGACTTCTACTCGGAAGGCCGATACACCGACAATAACAAAGCGCTGTGGGCCAACAATTTCAATCTGATGGTAGGAAACTCTGGTGCAGCCTATGTGAATGGAAAGATCGTTTGCGTTCAGTCTCGCGATGAACAGTCAACTACTGATGACGAGCTCTTTGCTGTTACCAAGTGGGATGCCAAGACGGGAAATCTGATTTCAAGGGAGATTCGCCCCAAGGCCGATTGTCTGGAGTCGGCAGGTATGTCTTATAACCCTAAGGACGGAAAAGTCTATGGTCTGTTCTACCTGACCAACCAGAAACTGTCGGAGGCATTCACCAATGATCCTGATTTCTTTGTCGATGAAGATGGAGAATCCAGCGACGAGGATGCCGGCTACTGCATCTGTTCCATCGACCTGAAGACCATGAAGATAACCCCCATCACTCCAGGACTTTACTATCAGAATTTCATCACTTTCGCCATCAACAGCGAGGGACGTGCCTTCGCCCTGAGTAGTGGCGGTGGTGCTGGCTATGTTGACGATGAGGGCAAGACCCACAACATCACGGGACAGTTGACAGGCGCACAGCTGTATGAGTTCGACCTGGCCACGGGTCTGATGAAGACGAAGGACGTGGAGAGCTTTGATCCTGCAACCGGTGAGGCCTATACGGAGAGAGTCAGCATTTACGACCATGCTACAGGCTACCCCTCGCAGTATCGCCGTCAGGCCGCTTGCTTCAGCAAGAGCAATCCCAACATCATGTACTGGGTAGGTTACTATAACAGTGGCAAGGGCATCAACGACTGGGGTTCTTGGACAAATCTTTCTGATAAGGAGTGGCGCACCAACGGTAAGTATGACACCAGTCTCTACGCCGTCGATATCACTACTGGCGATGCTACCCGACTGGTTGAAAAGATTCCCAACCGCTACGTCTTCTCCTGCCTCTGGGCCGATGGCGATGACAGCAGCGATGATTCCGATGTCGATCCGCTCAACCCCATCAACGTGGAGCCTGATGACGGCAACTACATCATCCTGGCAAGTGCCGAGAATGGCAGCATCTGGCAGAAGGTGGAGATGGGACAGTCTTATACCTATTTCCTGGAACCCGATAAAGGCTGGAAACTACACAGCGTCTCTTTCAATGGTGCCGACTATACTAATGAGGTGACGGGCAACAACATGTTCACAACTCCTAACATCTCGCGTTCTCAGTCCACACTCTACGTTACCTTCGAACTTGATGACACTACCGATGTAGATAGAGTGACGAGCCCTGTCTCACAAGTTCGCATTCTCGGCATGGCCGGTGGCATCCGCATCACCCATGCCAATGTTGGCGACCAGGTACAGGTCTATAGCATTGACGGACGACTCTTACAGTCGCAGCAGCTTACTACGTCCCAGACCATCATTACTCTTAGGAGCAAGCACTTCTATATCGTGAAGGTAGGCAATAAGACCGTAAAGGTACGCCTATAAAAGATAGTGTTGACACACGACATTGTCGTAGATACTACTGGTGCCGTACAAATTTAGCTTGTACGGCACTTTGTTTGATGACATCAGCAAATTGCTGTGGTGTCACGGTGACAGGACCTGTCATCAGTTCGGGCAAGTTGTAGCTCTTCAACAACTGACGGTGATAGTCGGGATCATCGCAAGGCAATTCAAATGGCTTGCTGGCATGGCCATTGGCATCAACATGAGCAAAGAAAGGACGGGTGAAATCACCATCATACCGGCGGCTACTAAACACGATCCAACGTCCACTGCGACTCCACGTGTGATAAGCCTCGGTACTCAGACTGTTGACCTCCTTGAAGGGGCGAATGCTGTCTGTTGCCAAGTCCATCAGCCAGAGATCGGCATCACGGTGCCAGATGTGGAAGCAACCCCACTCACCCACAGAGAGCAATAGCCACCGGCCATCAGGCGAGATGCGAGGCAGCGTGGCACTCAGGCCCAGCGAATCTGCATTGAAGACCAATTCTCTCGGGCCAAACGTGAGCCGTTGCTCGTCAAAGGCCTTACGATAGATATTATATTTGATTTCCTTATAGCGTTTTATGCTCTGAGCCTCGGCACTCATTGTGTCTCGCAATTCAAAATGGGCAGAGCTGTAGTACAGCCATTTTCCGTCGGGACTCCAGAAGGGGAACACCTCAAACTCGTTAGGATCATTCTCCACCGTTGACACCTCACCACGTTCCAGGTCGTAGAGGATTAAGTCGCTCTGAGAGTCAAGCACCTCAATTTTGTTCAAGTCACGAGTATGAAACACCTGCATGGTGTTGTTCGTGGAGTAGGCAATGAGAGGCAGCCGTGGATGCCACGAAGGATAGACACCTGCCGACAGCGTCGAGTCAGTTTTAAGGTTTGTCTTGACCATCTTTCCATCATAGTTAATAATCGTACCGCCTAAGTTCTGACGGGCATGCAACTGCATTCGTTGCGGATTGCCGTTCTGGTAGTTGTGGCAGTTGATGCACTGTCCGTCCTTCTCCGTCGAACACAGCATGTTGTCGTAGATCACCCGTTCATCGAAGTCCTCCAGGCAACGCTGACAGATGGTCAATTCCTCGTAGGTCACATAGCTGGGAGAGATCAGTCGGTAGGAGAGCCACGGGTCAATGCTGTCTGGTGACACATAGATGCTGAACGGCTCATGACGCAGCCACTTTTCGCCCTTGCGCACAAACATCTCGACACCGATCTTGCCACCTTTGGCCATCTCGGCCAGTGTGCGCCAATCGTCTATCACAGGTCTCACCTTAGCCCCTTCGCATACCAGCTGTACGCTACCTGCCGTGAAGCGCGTCACCACCTCATCGGCATCCTCCATTAGCTGGAAGTGTAGCGGAGCCATGTTGATGGGCACCGTGACGTCTCTGTAGTCAGGATAGATATTGGCCACCTTGCCAGACTCAGCATAGTTGGCGGGCACCTTGGCCTCTTGGCAAGCAGCCAGCAACAGCAGGCTGCCCAACAAAGCATTAACTATTCTCTTCATTTCATCTATGTATTTCTACTGCAAAGGTAAACAAAAAAGCTGAAAGCACAAAACATTCAGCTTTTTTGTCACTCAAGCACCCTTTTCTTTTTCATAATTTGATTTCCAGATACTTGTTGATGACATCAACACTGAGTTGCCGAGGGGTGGTAAGCAGCGAGAGGATGCCATATTGACGAAGCTCCTGTGTAATGAGCCGCTGTTCGAAGGCAAATTTCTCTCCAATGACCTGCTGATAGTACTGCTCTGTACTCAGTACCCTCTGTCCTTTATTCACATTCCTGAGTTCTTCGTCCTCAAAGAAAACTATGAGCAGGCGGTGACGCAAAGCCAGTTGACGTAGGTAGGGCAGTTGGCGACGCAATGATATAAGGCCAGTGAAAGAGGTATAGAGCACCATGAGCGAACGACGGCTGACATGATGACTCAGCCCGACGAGCAATGCCGAGAAGTCACTCTCGCCAAACTTCGTCTGCTCATGATAGAGGGTATCTTGCAACAGGCGCATCTGACCAGGCTGACGCGAAGCAGCAACAAAACTTTCAAATTGGTCGCAGAAGGTTACAAGTCCTGCACGATCTTCCTTGCGGATGGCCACGTAGCTGAGCACCAAGGCGGCATTGATGGCATAGTCTAAGAGGGTCATTCCACCGAAGGCTTGTTGCATCATGCGTCCCTTGTCAATGACATTGTAGATGGGTTGTGAACGCTCCTCCTGATATTGGTTGACCATGAGGCGGAGGCCCGATAGGGAACGACGGGCGGTGGCACGCCAGTTGATAGTGCGGTAATCATCACCAGGAACATAATCCTTGATTTGTTCGAAGTCGGTGTTATGTCCAATGCGGCGAATGCGTTTCACCCCCATCTCATGCAAGTTATTACTCATGGCCAGCAGCTCATATTGGTGCAACATGAGGTAGCTGGGATAGACCTTGATATCCTTTGGCTCCCCACAGGTGAAACGGCGCTGCACCAGATGGAGGCGGGTCATGGCGAAGATGCGGATGTGTCCGAATCCATAGACACCACGTGTGGTGGGTCTTAACTGATAGTGGATGACGGCTTGACCTCGCGGGATAATATCTGTGTAGAAGCAGATGTCGTGCCGCTGGAATTGTACGGGAATCTCGTCGATGACTTCCAAATGCAAAGGCCTGCTGAAGTTGCTTTCGATGGAAAGCGTCACTTGGTTCTCATCGCCATTGGAAAAGCGGTCGCTGCACTCACGATGACCATTCACCATTCTCTTCCTTTTATATAATAAGAAGAAGTCGGCAATCGTGGCACCCACCAAAAGCCACCATGCCATACGCCCGATGAAGAACAGCGGGCTAAGCCAGTAACCACTAATAAGGATTAGTATGATGGCAGTGGCAATGAGATAAAAGCGGCGAGTAAAGCGCATTATTTAGGTACTTCTACTTTCTCTATTAGTTGCAGCACTACACGCTGGGGTGTCAGTTCCTCCATCTCGGCTTCGGCAGTAAGGATGATACGGTGGCAAAGCACGGCAGGAGCCACCTGCTTGATGTCGTCGGGACTCACGAAGTCGCGGCCTTGCAACAGGGCATAGGCTCGTGAGGCCTGCATGATAGCCACCGAAGCACGAGGCGAGGCACCGAGGAAGATGCTCTTGCTCTGACGGGTCTGTTCAATGATTTGGGCGATATATCGCAACAGCGACGGCTCGACATAGACCTGGGTGAGGGTTTTGCGTAAAGCCAAGAGGTCTTCCTGGGTCAGGATGGCCTCAACGGAGTCGAGACTCACGTTGAAGGAGCTGTTGAGGTGACGATTGAGGATTTCCACCTCATCATCGAGGGAGGGGTAGCCCATGTTGATTTTCATCATGAAACGATCGAGCTGAGCCTCAGGCAACTTGTAGGTGCCTTCCTGTTCCACAGGGTTCTGAGTAGCAAGGATGGTATAGAGGGGTCCCATGGGGTGGCGTTGGCCATCAACGGTAGCTTGCCTTTCTTCCATCACCTCAAACAGTGCTGCCTGAGTCTTGGCGGGTGCACGATTGATTTCATCGACCAGCACGATGTCGGCAAAGACAGGACCGGCATGGAAGACGAACTGCTGTGTCTGCATGTTGAACACGGTAGTGCCGAGAACATCACTGGGCATAAGGTCGGGTGTGAACTGCACACGGCTGAAGCGGGCGTCAATCAGGCGGGCAATCAGTTTTGCCAACAAGGTCTTGGCTACGCCAGGCACGCCTTCGATAAGCACATGACCATCGGCCAGGATGGCGGTTAGAATCAGTTCTACGGCATTCTGTTGGCCCACGATGACTTGCCCAATGTGTTCGCGTAATTGCTGTATCTTCTCGGCAAACAAGCTGAGATCGGGGCGGTTGGTAGCGGTTTCTTCTTGCATGAGTATGGATTTATTTTGATGTGAGACGATTGAGTTGGTCGATGTAATGGCGCATCCGTTCTTCGCTGAGACCTACATGGGAGGCGAGTTGCTGACGCACTTCCTGAATGATTTCCATTGCTTCATCGGGCTTCAGGTTGGTGTTCTGGGCTATGACAGCAGCCGATTGGCGGTCATCCTCAGATGCAGTAATGTCTATGTGCAACTCACGGCGCAAGCGCTCGGCGGTGTATCGGTATTTTTTCTCAACCAAATCGGTATGGTTGCCCTGTTGGGCATATAGGGTACCTATGAGACGTACGAATTCAAGAGAATGGTTTTGTGGCGGTGTTACCACGGGGATGATGCGCTGTCGATGGCGAAAGTTCGTCAACATGAACAGAATGATTAGCAACATCGTGATGCACCAAGCCCACCAAAGTGGCGGTTGCTCCTGAATGTAGTCAAGCAAAGCCAGCAGGCTATCTTCGCTTTGGGTACTATGTGTCTTCAGCTGTACACGTCTAACTGGTTTGTCACCGAAGTGTGACAGTAGCCGGAAGATGTACTGAGAACCACGACCTGAAAGCATGCCATAATTGGTGAACATGAGCGGTGTACTGACCAAGATGATTTCTCCCTTTCCATACTTAATGCTGATGGCAGCAATATGGCTGGTAAGCTTGTGGCTGGGAGTCGCTATCTTGATTTGCTCTCCTCGTGACACATAGCGATTGACGGCCAATACCTTATAAAGTAGGGAGTCGCTCCTGACAACCAATGATACAGAGTTCATGACAGGGGCTACAGGAAATGGATCGTGCTTTCCGTCGGCCCAGACGATATAATCTGAAGCATCATGATGACTCATTTCTTCTTCCAGGCTCCTGATTGAGAGCAGCCAATTATCAGCACTCTCATAGAGAAGGAGGGAGTCGAGCAGCGATGTGCCAAACGATCCACTGACCACCATCACACAGTCGCCCCGTCTTGCCAACGATAGCAGATGATCGGTCTCATTGAGATTCAGTGATAGTTTATATTGAAGGAACAGCCAACCTTGTGGCTCAGAGTATTTCTGCTTGACCAAGTTGTGTGCCCATTCTGAATGATGGTCAACATAGTAGCGGTTGCCCATGGAGCTTGCGACCATCTTGTCGAATAGCTTGCAGCCGAAAGGCTCGTCATCGTCATATTCGAATGTGGGGTTCCACTCGAAATCACGTTTGCTGTTCAGCATGCTCAAGCCAATGATGGCAGCAAAGACAACAACGATGATGCCAAAGACCTGTAAGCCTTTCATGCTTCACCTCCTTTCTCCACCAGAGCCTGCAGCGCCAGCATGTCCTGATACAACTGTTCGTCAGCCTCGAAGCCACCATAGCGAATGCACATGAAGTGATAGGTCAATTGGCGGAACTCGGTACTTCCCACCTCCAGCGTGTACTGTGTTGGTGTCTTCTGTGGTTGCCAGTCAATGCGTCCTGCATCGCTCAGCCTTTTTAGCGTCTGAAGGTAAAGCAGGCGGATGGCTCGGGCATAGTCACCTTGCCCAACTGCCCGTCTCAGTTCTGAGTCGAAGTCCACCTCATGAATATGCTGTTCGGCTTCCTCCATGTCTATAGCCACAGCCTTTTGTCTTTTGCCGAAGAGCCGATGCGCCCACCCACTACGAACAAACCACCAGATAAACACCATCACGGCCAGAGTGCAGATGCTGTAGGTAATAGGGCGAAGGAGGGTGTCTCCGCTGTCTATATTCCTCGCGAACCAATGCCCAAACTGCTTAAACAACTCACTCAGCAGGCTCGGCTTCTGTTCATCCACAGAATAAGCATAGCGAGGATCCTGCTGCAGTTGTTCCAGCAACTGGTGGTTTATCTGTAGCGTATCATTGCTCATAATGTATCTTTCTGGGCAAAAGGATGAAATAATAGACGACAAACAGGAAGGACAACAGGATGATGAATAGTCGCATGGCATCGGGCCATTCGGTATGGCGTGTCAGGAAACCCTCAATGAAAGCGGCACAAACGAAAAGGGGTACCGTCCCAATGATTACCTTTAGACCGCGACGGGCACTGCGTCGGAAGGATGTCATGCGTCCGTAGGTACCAGGGAAAAGCCATCCATTGCCTAATATCAATCCAGCCGCTCCAGCCACGATGATTGACGAAATCTCGAGTGTGCCGTGGAGCCAAATAGCAAGAAATGATGACCAGCCAAGTCCCTGCTGGATGAAGAAGGTCTGGAAGGCTCCCACCATCACACCATTGGAAAATAGTAATATGCCTGTGCCGAAACTGGTAAGTATGCCCAATGCGAAGACACGGAAAGCCACCATGACGTTATTCAGGGTGATGCCAAGAAACATGTCGCTCTCGTTGTCGCTGTCATAGACGGCCATTGGTTCGCCTTTCTCGATGTTTTCAAGCGTCATTTCAACATACTCGTCTCCTAAGATGATGCGGGGGAAATCCATATCACCCATTGTCGACACCACACCGATGAGGAAAGACACGAGGAAAATGATAAAGGAGTATAACAGTTCGCGGCGAGCATCCCACATCGTCTGGGGGACCTCACGGGTCCAAAATGTCACGAGACGGCTAAGAGGTTCGTGCTTGAAACGATAGATGGCATGGTGCAGGGCAAACGCCAGCGCATTGAGATATTGCGTGGTGCGTGTCCCAGGATAGTGGGTCTGGGCAAAAGCCAGGTCACTTGTTGTCGTGATATAGGCCTCAGCCAGAGCATCAGGACTTTCTGTCTCCGCATCCTTCACGATGGACTCCGTTTGTTGCCAGCGTGCGATGTTCT
>Ga0326511_10000432_pt1 | contig 36547 bp, 44 predicted proteins | sample 0_2496_0518_D_FD_203701 | JGI IMG/M metagenome (GOLD analysis project Ga0326511, IMG submission 203701) | Bovine rumen microbial communities from UC Davis, California, United States - 0_2496_0518 | ecosystem: Host-associated > Mammals > Digestive system > Stomach > Rumen | place: USA...
TGGAGCAGCTTATGATGAAAATGACGTAGTTGAGACTATAAACCATTTTAGATGCCATGCTTATGAAAAAGAAAAGAAATTGGATGAAAAACTGACTTATACAATGTATGATGCTGGACATATTCTTGGTTCATCTATGCTCGACATTTCAACACCTCGACAAAAAACTTTTCTTCAAAAACTTCTTCATAAAGAAGACGACAATATGCATATTTTATTTACTGGAGACTTAGGCCGTAAGTCTAATCCAATCACTAAAAAACCAGCAACAAACATGCCCGCTCCAGACTACATTTTTCTTGAGAGCACATATGGAAATAAAACGCATGAGTCACTTGAACATTGTTATGGCGAATTAGAAGCTGTAATAAATAATACAATTAAAAGAAAGGGAAAAGTCATTATCCCATCTTTTGCTGTTGAACGCGCACAAGAATTGATTTATTATATCAAACAATTGATGTCGTCTAAAAGAATTCCGTATGTTCCAGTATATGTTGACAGCCCTATGGCGAGCAATGCCACTGGTGTTTTCAATATTCATCCAGAATGTCTAAATGATAAAATCGTAAAAGAATTTATCAGTAAAGGCAAAAATCCATTCAGTGTTCGTTCTCTTAAGTTTGTTCGAGATTGTAAGGAAAGTTTGGAAATTGCGAAGTCTAAAGAGCCAGCAATCATTATAGCTGCAAATGGTATGTGCGAAGCTGGGCGTATCATCAACCATTTGAAAGAAGGCGTGTCTAATCCTAAGAACACAATTTTGATTGTTGGTTACATGGGTGAAGGAACACTTGGACGTAAAATTCTTGACAAAGAAGAAACGCTTACAATTGATAAAAAAGAATACAAATTGAAAGCTGAAGTTCATAAAATAAATGCATTTTCAGCTCATGCAGACTATGAAGAAATCTTAGAGTGGCTTCATGAAATTGATACGTCTAAATTAAAAAAGATTTTCTTGGTTCATGGTGATACAGATGCTCAAGAATTTTTACAAAACTTATTGAAACAAGAAGGCATGTCTTGTGAGATTGTTAAAGAAGGCGAAGTTAGAAAATTGGTTTAAAATCATGAATGGGAGCTCAACGCTCCCATTTTTATTTTTATTCATCAAACTCTACGGTTTTTTCGAAGAGCCGTGGAAATATCGTTGAAACATCAACATCCCAACCAGTTGGGCCGTATTTCCAGCAACCCTGGCTGCCATTGTAATACATCATGTGAAGTTCACCTTTCTTTTTACCGTCAAGGAACTCAGCAATGATTGTATGTTCACCAGGACCTTCATTACTGAGATAGACAGCTTTAACATCAACTTCAACATTTGTGAAACCGTCTTCATTTTCTTCGTCGTAGTCAACAACTTCAATGAAATACTTACCAGGTTTGTTCAAATCTTCCTGATAATCTTTTCCCCATTTTCCTCGAAATTTTTCACCTGTAAGATTCATTTTTATTCCACCTTATTAGTCAACATTTGCGAATTTGATGATGCTGCTGCGAGCACATTTGTATTTTGTTCCGTGAACTTCAACAACGAATGGATATTTGCTGCATTTGCTGTTGTAGTCGACAACAAAACCAGAACCAAGATTTTCAATCATAACTGGTTCGTTGAAAAGTCTTTCTGAAAGGTCTGAAACATTCTTAAAGTTTGGATTGAACATCGCAACCATCATTGCAGCTTTTGCTTTTATTGAAGGTGAGAGAACCTTTGCTCCACCAGCTGTTTTCGGAGTTGCTTTCACAGCGAGCTTGATTTCATAGTCACCGTATGTCAGGTTTGAACGGTCAATTGTCATTCCGTGCTTTTCAAAGATTGCTTTTACTGCATCCTGAAGCTCTCTGTTCATTTTTGCTGCTTCTGCTTTTGTCATCATGTAGATTACCTCTCTTTAAGATTGTGATTTACGAATATAATATATGAAAAATAAAGTATAAATTCAAAAAAAATACCGCTTTTTAGCGGTATTTTCTTATTAAAAATGAATTGTAAAAACAAAAGTCGCAGCTCCAGCAGCAGTGCCAGTAGCTCCAATTCCTAAAAATAGGTTTTTAATATTCTGTTGTTCATCTGTCCAAATTGGAAGTAAACCAATGACTAAGCATGGAACTCCAATTCCAAACTCAACATATGATGCTGCTCGTAGTCGCTTTTTCATTCTTTCATAAAAAGCAATTTCTTCAGCTTGTTTTTCAGCTAATAATTGGCAAACTGCAAGTCTGAGCTTTATAGACTCAGTATCATTGATTGCTTTTGCAATTTCTTCATTCAGAACTGAAATGTCTTCACTCTGGCTTTTTATCATTTTCAGAAGTATTCGCTTCAAATTCTCTTGTGCGGTTAGCAATCCGTTCCAGTGTTCGAGCTTCTTCGAGTATGACGTTCCATCCGTAATCGACTGCGTCAGATACTCCATTGAAAGAGTCATTGATAATTTTTGCATTTTCTGTTGCAATATCAATTTCTCTTCGAACGTCATCGATAAAAACTCGCTGGACTTCATTTGAGTAGCATAATTTTTCAATTCCTTGACTAACTGCATATCCAAGGTCTGCTGCTGATTGTCCTGCAGATCTTGCAATACCAAGTTCGTCCAATACTCTACTTGCGTCATCTCCTGAGAGTACGATTCCTTCGATAAGCTGTTCGCTAGTTCCTGAAGCTCTTCCAAATCGCGTGTATCTGTCTGTGAAAATACCCGCAAAGAACACAAGAATAATAATGCCAAAATAAATAAAAGTTTTTTTATTGATGTTAATTTGCACATTTTACCTCCGTCTTATTTGGCCTGACGACACTGAGCAAATGCATCCCAAATGTCTTGTGCGTATTCTTCATATGATTGCTCATAAAGATAGTCTGCAACAGTGTCTGCGTCTTCAACCGCTTCTGGATAAGGTTTTTGAGTTCCTCTTTTAATGCCAAATAAACGAGCAGCTTTAGAACGAATTGTGCCATCATCTGAGTTTGTCATTACAAACTTCAAGATGTTTGCACATTCATAAACTGCATCAAAAATCTCGTCTCCACAGTCAAATGTCTCATTCAACAAAGACTTAAGTTTTTCAAATTCAGAGTCTGGAACTGTAATTTCTTCATTATTCTTTTTGAACTCATCTCTGATTTCGTTATCTGCGCAGAACATTTCTTCAATGGCTTCCCAGATGCTATGGCCACGTCCCATTGTGTCCATGTCTTTACAGTAAGTATAGAATGCAGGCATTTCATCATCAGTGTTATATGTGATGTCAAAGATACCTGGGCCCCAAATCTCACAACCTTCGATTGTAATCTCATTTCCACCCTTAGCTTTGAGAGCAGACTTCATCTTAGATGCAAGTGTATGTTGGTTAATTGTCATTTACAATTTTTCTCCTTTATTAAAAATTAGTGAGAGTCGAAAAATAAATTAAACACATATAGCCAATTGTTTATAGAGCGTGGCTCGAGATTATCCTTTCTTTTAGTAAGCCATTTTTTGAAATCTTCAGTTTCATTTGTTGTCATACAATTTGTTGAGCAAAATTTATCAAAATCCATTTTCATTCCTTTATATATTAACAACAAGCTGCTGCGCCTGCTGAAAAATAATGTGATACAGGCTTGATAATCTCTAAAAATTTTTCACGCTTAATATGCTCATCATTTCCTGAAACAGCAATGTATTTTTTAAGTTTGAAATCAAATTTGCCATATGTATTATCGATGATATACTCATCAATGAGGTCTACATATTTGCCAACAGATTTTTCATCATATTGAAGCTTATTGAAGTCAATTTGTGAAACATCTTTTTTAAATGTAACGCCTACAATTGTGATATAATGTCCACCGCCTCTTTTGAATGGATCAACTGATGAAACAACTGGAAGCTTCTTTTTGAGAGACCACAAAACTTCCCATTCTACAAATTCATTATAGAAGCGTGTTACTGGACGTTTTGTGAAATCAGCAGGCTTGTAGCCAATAAAAAGATTGACTGCGTATGACATTACATCATGGACTTCGTTTGGTGGATATGAGTCTTTACAAGAAACACGCCAATATTCTTTTTCTTCTTTTTTAGCAAGTGCTTCGCTCTCTTTTCTCCAGTTTTTATACATATTATTGTAATGCGTCTCATAATATCTGAGGACATCTGGATTAGTTCTACAAAAATATGTCAATTTGTCTTCAGGCTGAGCAAACTGCGGAAACATAGAATTGTCCCATTGCCAACCAGAATATTCAAGTGCCTGAATGAAGTTTGTAGGACCGCATACATTAGCAGAGTCTATTTCATTATTTCTCTGCGAATAATTTTCATAGTCTTTAGAAATGTTTAATTCTTTCATGTAGATTTAGTGGGTGTTAAAAAAAGTGAGGCGCCGTTAAGCGCCTCATTATTATGGTTTAAGCATTTCCAATAGACTTTACATCAGCGATAAGCTCTTCAAGTGTTGAACCTTGATATTTATGTTCAGGCTCGTGGTCGATATATGCACATAGTCTGTATGTCCCATCTTTGAAACCACAATTACATTCAATATGCTGGTCTGGAATTTCAAAGGAAATTTGCATTTCGTATCCATCAGACATCACATCACCATCACCAACCATATCAGCAATAGTGCCACGCATAATGTCATTTAGACATTCTCTGTAAAACGCATAAGTTGAGTTTGTGCTGTCAAATGCGTCAACTCTTTTCTCATTTAAAATTTGTTCAAGTAATCTGTTTCTCATTTTTTTCCTCATCATTCAAAACGAAGCGAGATTATTTCTCTCTCCATAAATGTATCGTATTCTGTTTCTACAAAAACGGTTGGGTCATCTGTTTCAAAGCATTCCTTCTCTTTTCCGAAAGAAATCTGGCGTGCTCCATTGTCCATAGTTTTCTCAAATTTTGATTTAATTTTTCTACCAACCATAAATTCATCACCATCTGGTGATACAACAATATCACCAGTTGTGCATGTGTCTGGATTTCTACAATTGTGTTTATATTCGAAGTCGCTATTCAAATGATAAACGTCATTTCGTCCATGTCCATAGTTTGAACCTTCTTTTAACGTTTCACCAAGAATTTTGTTAAATAATTTCGACTCAACAAAAACAGTTCCACGTTTTCCAGTTCCTTTTGGAAGAGCATATCTACTTGCTCTATTTACACCATATCGTTCTTCCATTTCTTTTTTAAACTCAATTGCTTCAGTATCGTCCATAAACTCAACCTGCACAGTTCGTTTTTCATGCAGATTTGAGCCTTTATTCTCATTCAATTGGTCTTCCTCCTCATATTCTTCACTATTAATAGTTGCTCCATCATCAATATGTAAATGCTGAGCACATCCATTATCAAAATGCTCAGAAGAACATGGCCAATGCAATCTGCCAATATAGCAGTGTTTATCAATATGAAATTCAATATTGTTGCTGTAGTCTGTATAGACCAAGTCATCAATTTCACAATTTTCAAGATAAACATCCATTGAGTTTTCTGATGCTTCTGGCTCATGTATCATTTTTTCGATACGCGCATTTTTAATTGTAATTGATGACGCATTTTCTACATTACATTTTTTAAGCCAATCACAGAAAGTTGGAATATCAAAAATGCCTTTATCAAAATTGCCACCAATTTGCATCTGCGCTGGGATTACTTTTTTGTTATTTCCATCAAAAACAACATCATTATATGCTTTATCATAAACAAGCTGTTTTGCCAAAGAGCCTTTACTTCCAATTTTCCCATTACCTTCAGGCTGCTTATTTTCAATATTATAAATACCTGTTAAGAAGTCATCATATTCTAATACTGAGTCGACTAAGTCACTGTCATCCCAAGGATAGGTTGGTGCTTCTTCATCTCTGTCCCAGAATGTGTCTTGATTACATTCTGAGTATCTGTTTTCTTCTACTAAAATACGATTTGCGAAAACTGTTGCCATCTCAATTGCGTCATGGCCAAAGAATTTCTTAAATTTATAAATTGGAATTGTGTCTTCAGGCTCATCACTTTGCAACCATGCTTCAGTATCTCTGGCATCTGGAGATAAAGTAATCATATATTTCAATGTGTCTTTTTCACGGTTATTTGGACCTTTTGCAAAAGACTTATTATTAAATGCCAAAATAAATAATTGTCCATCTTGTGTATGGTCATTCCAATAACTTTGAGTTTTCTCATAACCAATACACCATTTTGCGCCCTCACCACCACATTTTGCTGAGTCACAGAACATTGCAGCTTCATAAGTCATTGGAACTACAAATGTAAATTTTCCATTATCAAGTTGTGGAAGATGGACGAAGTCTACATCATATGCGGGCTCGTTTTCGCCAGCTAATACAAGAAGCTTTTCAGCTTTAATCATAGAAAGAACATCTTTTTGTTTATAAGCTGCTTTATTGCTTTCGTCAGCTTTTTGTTTTTGGTCTCTCTCAATATATGCTTGGCAGATAGCTACCCATTTCATGGCGTCTGAGCCTTTTTGCCAGTCAACACCTCTTAATTGAAATTGTTTTTTCAAAAGTGGGTCATCTTTATTAACAAAGTTTAATAACTGTGCATATGTTACACCATCTTTTTGGACAATGTCGTTGTCTCCTGAGAACTCATCCCATAAAGGCTTGAAAAAACGAGATTTATCTGCTTCTTGCAATAATACTTTCTCAAATAACTTCATTTTCTTCTCCACGTATTTATGCAATCTTAATATAAGATGGAATTACAGTTGCGTCCTTTCCAATTTCAACAAATGGAATTTTCAAAGAAGCCGCAAAAGCTTTTGCAATTGCAATTGTCAATGCTTTATTATGTTTAATGCTCATAGCGCCATCAGCATTTGTTGCTTCTGGAGCTGTTGTTTTTTCACCATAAGCATTCAATAGATAATTGATGAATGATGGACCATATTTATATGGTTCAGAATATTTTTCTGGAGCTGTCTTACCTTCAAAAAGTGACTTCATCAATTCAGCTCCGCCTAAACCACCACCACGAGCTCCAGCAATTCCATTTGCTTCGCCTGTAATTGAACCACTAGAACTGTTTGTATTTTTATTTCTCATAGAGAAGTTTACAGTTGTATCGCTTCCAATGCTTTCTGCAAATTCATCGCTTACTTCAAAATCGAAGTAACCTGACGAAGATGAGTTTCTAACCTTTACATTTTTCAAATCACCAATTAGATTTCCGTTATCATCAAAGCCAACACTTAATGCTGTAGACCTTTCAATATGAGCTGTTCCAATATAATGTGCATTAGCTTCATTATCTGAAGGTTTTTTTAATGAAATACCAATTGCTTTATATCTGATGATTGGGTCTTTTGAGCTCATTCCTGGCTCAATAAATGGATTTTTTCCTTTTGTGTTATATTCAAGTTTATTTTGTTTCTTTTTTCCATCTCTATCTGTGTGTGTTCCGCCTTGTTTATAAACCTCATTCAATAAAACAATATCAGTTGGGTCTAAATATTGGTCTACATTGAAAACGTCTAATTGTTTCGGATGGAATGCAACCATCTCTTCATTTACAGTACAATTTTCTTTATTCCAATTGTTTCTGTTTTCACCACTTACACGCTTAATTTCTTCGTCAATTTTATGGTTTATACAAACAACAACTTTTGAAATTGCTTCTTTCCAATCTCCAAGTTGAGGCAAAATCTCATTTCTAAAGTCTTCTGCTGATTTTACATTCTCTAATACTTTTTTAACGCCTTCAGAAAGTTTTTTATTGATATTATTCAAAATTGAAAAGCATCTTTCATAAAATGCTGAAGACCTGCTAGCATTTCCTTCAACAATATTGCATAAGTCTTCAAAGCTATCATTTTTCTTAGAAATATTGAATAACTGTGCAGTCATAAACTCTTCAAAAAATGTAAGATTTGACATTGACAAACCAGCTTCAACTTCTTTAACGTAAGGACTATCATTTTCTTCATCACCAGCAGGGAAGAATGTGCTCTGTTTACCTCCACCACCAGTTACACGTAATTTTAAGACATATCCATTTATATCAATGTTGAAAGTATTTCCATAAGATGTTTTTGCATCAGGTTTAGCTTTTTTGATTTCATCTAATACTGCAATAATTTCATTTTGCGTAGCTGGAATTGCTCTTTTTCCGTTTGATGAAACAACTAAGTTTCCACCACAATTTTTTACTGTTGCGTTTCCAGACTTCTGAATACCAAAATATTTGCCATTTATACAAAATTCTTTTCCAATTCCAAGTTCTGAAAAAACAGAAGGCAATTCATCAAAACTTGTTATTTTATTTTTTGCACCTTCTGTTAAATATTCAAGAGACTCCAACAAATAATTTTCTCTTGTTTTATATAAAATAGATTCAAAAAGGCTAAACATAAATATTTAGTTGGACGACTAAATTTATTAATTATGCATTCACGTTATGATTACTATGATGAAAGTTGTGTTCTCGATGAAGATGGATTGAATTTTCCAGACCCACTTTCTATAAACTATAATAATGGAAAAATTGAAAAAATTCCAATTGGCATAAAAATATCGTCTTCTCAAATTACAAAGCCTTGGACTATTGTTGAAGAATATTATGATAAAGAAGAAGATGATGACATTCTTTTAATGGAAAATAACGTGCCATATATAAATGCACTTAAGCCTGGTGATGATTTTTATATTCCTCAAGGAAATGACTTACTTGGTTTTGTTGAGAGCGCACTTGCTGACAAAAAGGATGTAAATAATTATTAATCTAAAAAATAACAGTGAGTATACCGCTCCTGTTAAGGATGGTGATTTTTATGGTAACCGTCAATCTTACTGATAAAATGTCTCTTGAAAAAGCACTTCGCAAGTTCAAGAAAGAGATTGACAAAGAATGTATTCTTTCAGACTATATGGAGCGAACACGTTATGTTAAGCCTTCTGCAAAGAAACATTTGAAGAGAGTTCATGCACGCCATATCCAGAAAAAGATTGCTGATGCTGAACGTAAAGAAGCTTCAAAACCTGAATGGTTGAAAGAAGCTGAAGCTAAGAAACAGTCGAAGAAAGACTAAGAAGAAAGACGCTCTTCATGTAGAGTTTTAAACTTGTTTGTTCAATATGAACAAACAAGTCGAAGAAAGATGCTCTTCATGAGCGTCTTTTTTATTTTTTCAAATATGTAATTCCATCTTTTGTCGCTAATACTTTAATTCCAGCATCATCTAATTTTTTGAGATATTGTTTTTCATATTGTTTACATAATGATACAATCCTAAAAGTAGTTCCATACCCATGTAAGCCTGTTTTTGTTGTTGGTTTGTCAGTATAAGCGTAGTCCCACCAATCATTTGGAATCTTCATTAAACCATGAAAGCCTACCATGGAAATCAGGTAGGCTAATTTTTTATCAAATGTTTCTTTCATTCCCATTGTGTTAAATTAGTCCAGTGAATACTGTCTAATTTTAACACAGTGAGCTTTGAGCCATTCAACTGGGCTGGAGTCTCTGTCATAGACTTCATCGTAAACAACTTCTTTTATTCCAGCTGCGATGATAAGTTTTGCGCAATCTTTGCATGGTGAAAGAGTTGTGTAAAGAATACAACCTTCAAGTGAGCGGCCCAATTTCAATGCTGTGATGATTGCATTTGCTTCACCATGGATTTCATTGATTGCTGCCCATTGTCGATGTGCTTCCATGTAGTCTGGACTTTTAATCTTGTCTGGCGTAAAAACGTCTTTACAATGCTCACAACCACTTGGTGAGCCATTGAAACCAGTTGAGATTACATGCCCATAATTGTCGAGAATTGCAACTCCAACCTGTTTTCGACTGCAAGTTGATTGTTTTCCATACAAATGTGCGACTGTCATTCCGCACTCATCAAAGTTTTTCATTAAAAGAGTAAGTCCTCCAAATAGTCAGGCTCAAGGCCAAGGTTGTCCATCAAAAGTTCTTCAATACCTTCATGGTCACCTTCCATTAAAAGGTCTGTCGCATCATCAATGAAGTTTTGAACTTCATGTTTTGCGTCTGCTTCAGACAATCCATCTCTTTCCATTAAGATTTTTACAACTTTTTCCATTGTTTTCTCCTTTTAGAAAGTGGCCATATTTTCACCTGCAAGCATTGTGTTCCATAAGAACTGGATAGACTTTGTGAAATTTGTGCTTTTCTTCAACCGCTCAAGAATTTGACTCGACTTCGGAGTGTTGATTGCATTTGTTGCGAATGTAAGCTCAACAAAGTCTGAAACTTCTTGTGCAGTTTTAAGTTTGTTCATAACCGGAATAGCATCTTCCAGAACCTTTGTGATTGTTCCATCAACTTCACCCAAGTTTTTGTTCAGTCTCTTCTTCATCATATTTTCTTCACCTCTTAGAATGCATAACCTTCAGCAAATTTACCAGTTGTGTTATCTTTGATAACTTTTGGAATAATCATTCCAGCACGTACAACTGTTATTTCGTGTCCGATTTCAATCTTCATGTCTTCCATAAGAGAGATGTTTCCAAGCGAAGCTTTTTCAATAGTTGCTCCCTGGATTTCAACTGGGTCAAAGTGAGCAACTGGAGTAAATGTTCCGTTCTTCAAGCTCCATTCAATTGAACGAAGAATTGAAGTTGCTTTTACATATTCAGGCTTAAGAGCAATCTGAGTTTTTGGACGGTAGTTTGTTGTAATATCCTTGACATCAATTCGGTTCTGTTTGATAACCAAACCATCAATATCAAACTCGAGATTGTCGAAATCATCAAATGTTTTGTCAAGAAGCTCTTTTGCTTTTTCAGCGCTGAAGTGCTCAATTTTCTGCCATGGAGCAACTTTGAAGCCCTCACCTTCGAGCCAAGTCTGAAGAAGTGTCTGGTATTTGAAAGAGTTTTCCTCATTCATGTTAAGAGGTTGGGCGTCATAAACAACCACTGCGAGATGTTCACAACCTTCACCATCTTTTCGTTTTGCAACACCTGAAGCTGCATTGCGGCAGTTTGCTTTATCTGGGAAGAACTCATCTTTTTCTTTGCGGCTCATCAAGATTTCACCGCGAACTGCGCCTGTGTAGTCTGACTTGAGAGTTTTTATAACTCCCTGCATTTTCTTTACATTTGCTGTGATGTCATCACCTGTGTGTCCGTCACCACGTGTTACAGCTTTCTGAAGTTTACCATTTTTGTATGTAAGCTCGAGAGAGATGCCGTCCATTTTGTACTGAGCAATTGTATCAGGCTCGATGGCATTGAAAATGTACCATTCATTGAGCTCTTCAATATTTTTTGCTTTGTTCTGGCTTCCCATAATAATCATATGGTCAACCTTATCAAAACCATCAGTATGGTCAGCTCCAACTGCCTGAAGGATTTCAGAGTTTGGCTGTTCTTTTTTTAACTGTTCCCAGAGAGCATCGAACTCGATGTCATTCATGATTGGTGTGCCGTTGTAGTATGCGTCCTGAGCTTCAAGAATTTTATTTTCAAGTGTTGTCATATTCACCTCGTTACGTATATAATATATGAAAAGTGCGTAACTAATTCAAAAAATTTTTAACAATTTCTCTCTTTTTTGCTTCTGTTATAGATAGAATAGAAACTGGCGTCATAGGTGAACGGCATAATCCTGAGTCTTTTGCTGTATACCAAGCATAAATTGTTCCAGCAAGTGGGGTTTTCATTTGGACAATCAAAGCAGCTCCATTATATTTTGCGTCATAAACTTCCTGCTTCTTCCAACTTAAAACTTTTGTTCTACGTACAACTTCACCATTTTTAACAATATCAATCATTGATGTGTCATCTTTATTTACAATTGCATCAATTTCTGTTTTGTTTATTCTCATGTATAATATATTAACAGTGAAAATTTTTAGTTACCTGTTTAAATAATCTTTAAAAGGGTAAGCAAATCCCTGCTTCCCTATAGATTTTAAATTATATAATAGTATAGGGGAATTTCTAGAAATTTCATCATTGCACTATTAATATTATAAAATATGGCAGGTAAAAGTATAATATTTGGACAAAGAGCAAGAGCTCAGATAAATAAAGGAATTCAACTTGCTGCTAGAACAGTAGCATCAACATTTGGACCAAGAGGACGTACTGTTTCTTACACAAAAGGAACAAACTCAATTTCAACAAAAGACGGTATTTCAGTCTTAAAAATTCTTCAATTTTCGGATGAGTGTATGGACACAGGACTTAAACTTTTGAAAGAAGCATCTGACCGTGCAAATATGCATTCAGGTGATGGTTCAACATCTACTACAATTTTGACAGCTGCATTGTGTGATAAAGCTAATTCACTTCTCATGCAAGGAATTGACATCAATGACCTTCGTGTAGCTTTCAAAAAAGCTCGTGAAGATGTTCTTAAAAAGCTTGAAGCTTACAAGAAAACAATTGACTCAGAAGAAATGATGAGAAATATTGCTCTTGTTTCTGCAAATGGCGATGAAGAAATTGCAAACATGGTTGTTGAAGCATTCACTTCGATTGGTGATGGTGGTCTTGTTTCAATGGCAGACTCTATGTCACGAACAGGAAAAACTGTACTCGACATAAAACAGGGACTTCAACTTGACAAAGGTTTTATTTCATCGAAATGTGTCAATTCTGCAAATGACCAGTGTATTTTGAATGATGTAAAGGTCATTTTGTTTAATGACATTGTTGAAGACTCTGAAAAATTGGCACTTATTTTACAGCCACTTCTTGGAAAAAATGTTCTTGTTGTTGCTCCAGAATATGGTGATGATGTTCTTGCAATGTACATCAAAAAACTTGTAACACAGAACGTTGTTTTCATTCGCGCGCCTGGTATTTCACGTGAGTCTATTCAGGCAAATATTCAGGACATTGCTGTTATCACATCTGGAAAAATTATTGGTATTGATAAAGAAATTGATGAGTTCAATTCTCTTAAAGATTGTGGAACTTGTGGCGCAATCAATGTAACAGCAAAAGAAACAATCATCACTGACCCAAACACAAATAAAGAAGAATTTGATAAACATATTGAACTTTTGAAGAGCTTGACTAAAGAAGGCGATTGTATTCATGGTAAGTCATCATTCCAAATTGACGCAATTAAAGAACGTATTGCTCGTCTTACAGGCGGTATTGCAACAATCTATGTTGGAGCTTTGACATCAGTTGAACTTTCAGAAAAGAAGGATAGATATGAAGATGCAATCAATGCAGTTCGTAATTCTTTGGCTGAAGGCGTTTTGATTGGCGCTGGAACTTCACTTCTTCGTATTTCATATTGCACAACTCCTGAAGACACAAAAGACTTGACTATCCCACAGAAAACTGCATATGATAGATTTATGGCTGCAATTCGTGCTCCAGCTTTGAAATTGATTGAGTCAACTGGCTCTGAGATTGTAGCAGTTGTTCCACAGATTTTGAATGACCCTGAAGTTGGTTTTAATGCACGAACAGCAACTGTTGAGCATATTCTTGAAAAAGGAATTATTGACCCATATACTGTTGTAAAGAACTCAATCATATATTCTTCAAATATTGCTGAGCAATTTATGTCAATTGATACTATTGTTATCTCAGACGTAAAGAATATGTCTATCGAGCCACTTGATGAAATTGTAGATCCAGGAAGAATGTTCAATGTCGAATGATATTATCAATAAGGAAAGAATTATGAGCAAAATGCCAAAACAAGAAGGATTTTTTCAGTGTGCTATTTTCTATGGCACACCAATTGCAAATGAACTTGAGCACTATGATGAACGTGCTCATAAAAAGACACCAAAATTATTGAAAGAAGAATTGGAAAATCAGAAGTTTGTATTTCCATTTTATTCAAATGAGATTTTTCCAACATTTGCGCAGGCTCAGGCGTTTTTTCCAGAATTTATAAATCAATTGATTGCAAAAAAGCTTATACCAGCAGATGTCATCGATGATAACAAAATGTTAAAAGATGACATTTGTAAAGCTGCAGTTGTTCCATTGAAATTTTCTGTTATTGAAGAAAAACAAGGTTAATGATTAGACATTTCAGTTCATAACTAATTATTTAATTATGAATGCAAATATTGATTTACCACAAGAGCTTCTTTATAAAGAAGGTAACATTTGGATTAATGGAAAAAATGGCCAGTTAAGATATAATTCAAAAAATGATGCAGCTTCTAATTGGTTGAATCCACTTTCAACATATTTGGTAGGTAGTTCAACCAAACTTAAAAAAGGACAACCAGTTGCAGTTGGATATGAAAGCCAACTTGCAGTTGAAGCTTCAGGTCAAGGCGATAGTGCAATTGTAGTTGTTGATCCATCAGTAAATCAATTCTCAGTAGGTATTCTTCTTGAGCCTGGAATCGCAGGCGATAATAAAAAAGTGCATGTTCAATCACATGGCCAGATTGAATATGATATTGCAAATTATGGTAAAGAAGACTATTATCTTCCTCCAAATGATGGAAATGCTTTTAAATGGACATATGAAGACATTGGTAAACCAGTCTATGTTTCAAATAAAAATAAAGGTGAACTTACTATAGACCTCGCAGAGGCAACTTATGATGGTGGAACAATTATCTGCATTGGACGTATTGCTGACGCCCCACTTCCATCGAAAGAAATATTAAAAAAATATCAAAAAATTTTAATTGAAATTCAGCTTTCAGGCGATGTACGTGGTGTTGTAGACACAACACAAATATCAGTTGATATTACAGATACACAAGAAATTTCATTAGAAGATAATACGTCTGAATATGATAAAATTATTCCTGTAAAGATTATAAATGGAAAAGGCATTCTTGTATTAAATGATGCAATCTTAAAAGCAAATGATAAGAATGACATTGCAGGTGTTTTTGTAGCTCCATCAAAAAATGGAAAATTATCATTAGAAGACTATCTCGGAAAAACAATCACAATCACAAGACTTGGAATTGTAAGTGGAAACTTCGGATTTAGCACAAATTCGTTTGGTAAAACAGCTTGCATTAAAGATGGAGACATTGACTTTGAAGAGTCTTCAGACTCAATTGAGTTTAAAGTAGGCGTTGGATTTGGAGCAAACAAATTTCTTGTTGATTGTCGCTACTCAAAATCTATTGCGTCTGCAGAAATGATTGGAACAATTAAACCTGTATTTGGTGAAAATTTGACAGATGCTGGATATTGTTTAATTGATAAGTCTGTACATACTGTTTATGGTGAGTCTATTGATTGGACACCACTTCTTACATATTGTTATGCAAAAGATATTTTTGTATTCTCTAAAAATAAAAATGGCCCATTCACTCGTGTAAATGAAGGCAACTGGGAACTTTATGGTGAGAATACTGAAACTGGTATTCTTTCAAAAACAAAACCAACATATTGGAAATTCAGAGACCTTTACTATACAATTGACAATGGTAAAACATGCGCTGCTCAAATAAAATACTCGAAAGAAGGCTCACCAGAGTCTCAAGCGTATGTTTGGCCAGAACAATGTTATCAGTTAGACATTCCTTACAAAAAAGTTGGAACTAGAGGCGGAACTGTAGAGTCATCTGACCTTAGAATAAATATCACAAATCTTGTACAGCTTGGCGCATATATGGACAATAATGGACAAAATATTGAAGCATATGACATTATTGTTCAGGAAAAAGAAAGTGGACAAATAATCTCACCAGGTTTTTGGCAGCTTCCAAATGGAAAATTTGCTGGATTTGAATGGCAAGTTGTAGCTGAGTCAAAGAATACATATCTCTATATGATTACTCAGCCTGAAAATGTAAATAATGAAGATTGTCTCGGTGTAACTTGGCCAATAGGAACTAAAGCTCAAAAAACTATTCAGCTATATGTAACAGTTCGTCGTAGACCAACTCAATATAACTCAATTTATTTGAATCAATATCCTGCACTCAATCCATGGACTCCATTAGTTGACTCAGCAAATAATCTTGTAATTCAAGGTGATAAAATTTATATTGGTGGAAAAGTTGATATAAATGAAGATGATGGAAATGCTTCATCTGGATTTACAAGAGGACTTTCAAGTAGTATTGAGTTTAAACACACAGATGGTGAAAATAAAGCAGGCGTAATTTATAGACTTATAAGTGGAAAAGACTCTGACACAGAAATATTTACACAAGATTACATTATTGGTGATGGAGAAAATGAAAAGAAAATTTCGTGGGAATATGACTTGTCTGGTGAAGCTCCAGTTGCAAAATTAAACGCACAATTCCAAGCATCATTCACAGCAGAAGACACAACAAATGAGCATGGTGTTGAATATGATAAGAGCGCATTAAGAATTTTTAAGGTATTATATCCATCTATTTTTAATGAGTCAACATCTGGAAAAGAAAAAATTTCAATTATTAAAGATAGACTTTCAGACTTTTTGGAGAATGGATATTCTTTTAAGATTTTTGATGATACTTTTAATGGCGAAATTAAAGAATCTACAAATAAGCTTTCAGTTGATAAGTCTGATGCGGATATAAAGCAAGCAATAAATGATGGTTGGTCTCTTCGTTCAAGAATTGATTACCAGTCATTTTTAGGACTTTTGTCAAGAGCAGCAACAGAAACAGAAGAAAGACTTTTGAAGATTGAAAGACTTTTATTTGGATATGACTATTTTGGTGCTTTCTCAAAAGAAGCAAATATTGAAACAGAATTATCATACTATATTGATGATTTAGGAATTTCAAGATTTTTGAAATTTTTGAATGAAAATGGCTTTATTAGCTATAACACTGATAGCTATTTGGATAGCCTTGATGCTGTTGCTGAAAAAAATGGCTTTAAATCATTATTATTGAATCTTTTAGTTGATAACTATGGTGATTATGGCAAAAAACGTGCTTCTTCTTCAACACGTAATTTCAAAACAATTGAAGATGCTTATGATGACTTTTCAAAAGGAAACCTAAAACTAAATGATATTTTAAGTGAGTCTGGCGGAATTTCGCATCTTGCTCAGTTATGGATAAACTATAAATGTCAAGAAATCATAAAAGCATGCTCACGTATTACAATGAACACGCGTTATGATAGACCTGCAAACTATGAAAGAACTGATGATTCATATGGTTTTACTTTAGCAAAAAATATTGTTTTTTCAAAAAACTGTAAAGGTTATAATACTGACTTACCTTTTGAAGGTGAAATTTATAAAGGAACACCTTTCTCATGGCCAATAAATATTGACCCTAAATGGGAAGAAAGAACTGGAGTAACTCTTGAAGAAAATTTCTTCGGTAATACAATTTTTGGTGTTAGTGATGCAACAGGTGACTATGTCGTAGATAACGGAAATGGTGAAAAATATGTTGTAATGAATGACGAGCATGATAAGTTCTTTTCTGATGGCTCACCTTATGAAGGTCAGAAAGCGACTTTTGCTCCACAGTCTCTTGAAGGAATAATTTATGACATTATTATAAAATTGTCTTTCATGAAAGCACAGTTTAGATATGATGGAACATTTAATCCAAAAAGAACTCACATCGCGTCATTTATAAACATGACTTTTGGAAGTATACCAACATTCAAAAGTTTGGATAATATACAAGTTTTTTCAAATAGTTCAAATACTGACTCAGTTTATTCAGCGTTCGAATTTGACAATGATAGACTTGTTACAGGTTATGGATTAACAATTGGACAAAAAGACCCTGGATTTAAGTTTTCAAATCAAAGTATTATTGATGAATGGTCAGATGAAACTGTAACAAAATTATATAAAAGATGGAATAATTCTGCATATTCAAGAAAAATTTGTGGAGTGAGTCTCACAGAGCCAATCCAATTTTATGCTCTTTATGTCTTCTTAATTTTGGGTAATATCGAAGGTGGAGTGTATACTAAAGTACTAAAAGGAGAAACAACAACTTACGAAAAAGGTGAGAAAAAGGTAGAAAAATATACACAGAGTGACTATGAAAAAGACATTGCTGTGTATAATGACTTTATTGAAGGATTAAAAACAGGTTACATCTATTATGATGTATCAAATGATGACTACAAAAACATTGCAGTTCCAATGTTTAAGGACGGATTGGATGTTGACATAAATACTTACTTAGAGAGTCTTAAACATCCAGTTAGCTTACCAACAAATGGTCAAACGTCTGACTGCCATTTCTCAGGACAGAACCCTGAAAAAGAATCAGTAGACTTAATATCTTCAATAAAACTTACACGTGAGCGTAACTTTGACTCAGTTGACATTGATGCAGAATGGGTAGATTCTCTTTTTGAAGGATATGATGAAGCAACAAATGTCTCAAGCGAATTTAGAAAAATTATTGAGCTTATTGGCCATCCTGATAAGATTAATGAACAGTTCATTAAAAACTTTTTCCCAGAATGGAAAGACTATCATGATAAAAAATATTATACAGTAGAAGCAAAAGCTGATGGTGTATATGAGTCAAGTTTGTCATACCGTTTAGCAAGACCTGTTTATCTAACAACTGTAAACCTTTTCTTGAATAAAATCAACGCATCATGCGGTAAAGACTTGGAAAAAAGAAAGTTTTTCTTTGGTTTCTTAAATGGAATTACAGGACTTTCATCTGAATATGAGCAATCATTCCCATATGTACAAAGACCTATTGCGAATAATGGTCTTGTTTGGGTAGACAGAAACGGAAAAGAACACAGCTGTGATTTCAATGACTATATTGACAAAAGAGTTTACAGCTCATCTGAAAAATATAATTTGTTCGATACAGACACAACTCATATTGAAATTGTAGATGATGACACACTCGAAAGAGGCTGGAATTATGACATAATTTCTTTGTCAGGCCTTGAAGACTATGATATGTCTATTTTCGGTGATGATGCAAAGATAGAATCTGTAGGCCTTCGAACATTTATTGAAAAAAATGTATTTAGTAAAAATATAAGAGACTCACATACACTTGATAAAGCACTCTTTAAGAGAATTAACAAATTTGCAGATATGGCTACTGCATTCAAAGATGTGACACAGATTGGTGAAGTTCTTGAGCCAGAAACAGTCGGAAGGCCTCTTTTGGGATTTGAGTTCAGTGATGAGTTCTCATATAATTTCCCAACATATACAGAGAAAGTTCCAAAAGAAGTTGAAGACGAAGATGGAAATAAAAAAATTATATATGAGACTGTAATAAGACAAACTAAAGTAAGCCAGTATCTCAATAATGACGTTGATTGGTTAGACCCAACAAAAGGTGGTTTTGCTGAAGGTTATTTCTTTGAGAAAGAATTCTTTAGTGATGGTACAGATGGTAATTTTACAGAAAATATCGACTCTACAGCTGCTTCATATAAGCATGATGTTTTAATTTCTGATAATATTCCAAAAGATGTAAACTCACAAGGTGGTGATACAAACCAAAAGGTTAAAACATCAATTGGTAAAGACTCTATTTTAATGTCTACTCGTGAAACTGAACAATTGCATGTTACTGTAGATAGCTGTAATTCAGATAAGTCAAGCAAGCAGTATGTTCATTATATAAAAGAAAAGACTGAAAATAATAATAATAAAGACAATAAAAAGTCTTTAACTGTAAATGTGTCTGCTCACACAATAAATCAATATGGATTTACTCAGAACAAAGAAGACGTAATTAAGACTGTTGAGTTGGAAGGTGATAAAATAGAATATGTTACAGGTATCACAGTTGGTGAACAGGAATTCGTTAAAAGTGGTTTAGGACTTAGTTCTAAAAATTTCCTTGAAGGAATTAACACTTTTGAAAAAGAATACTCAGCTACTGTTGATGTGTCTTCTGGAGGAACAATTACCCTTAATAATCTTCAAGACACAATTAACAAACTTTGGACTGCTGCTAATCTTGCTGGTAGCGCTCCAACAATATCAGCGACATTCTCGCCAACAGCAAATAGCAAGACTGTTAAAATAACTGTAAAAGGAAGTGACTTAGTGTCTGAAGGCACAAAATCTGCTCCTTCTTTAACTAATAATGAGTCTGCAAAACCAGTAGTTACACCAAGCAAACAAAAAATTGAGCTTAAAACTACAACAGCAAATGTTCTTTTAGGCACATCAAATATTACAACTACACCAACTACGTTTAATCATACTGTAAGTATTGGTAATTCTGGTTTTGAAAATTGGAAAGAAACACATAAGAATAATACTGCAACGGCAGAATTTACGCCTTTTACACATGACCATAATATTACTTCAGAAAAGTCTGTTGTTCATTCAGAAGGTGATTTCAATCATACTTATAAAGAGTATTATATTAAGCCTTTAAGAAGAAACTTGGTCTCAGTTAAAGATGCATTTATTCGTTCGCCTGTTTTGAAAAAATCTACAAGATGCGCAGCAGATAGATTTGAAACTGAGTTTAACGAATATTTGTTCAATACACAATTCATTAGACCTCAAATTTTTAAAGAAATGACATTTGTTAATGAGTTTAAGTTTAAAGATAACTCATATATAAATGGCCAAACACTGCCAATTCCTGACTCAAAAATTGAGATTTCTTCTGCTAACGTTAGACAGCTTATAGAGTTACAGCATACACTTACTCCGTCAGCGCTTAAGCTTAATTCCGCAAAATCTCCAAATAATATCGAGTTAAAGTCATTTACACGTTATAACATTGTTGATACATCTTCAAGAGTAATTAAACTTAACTTTAAAGGAAAAGAATATGAGATAACATCTTTCACTGTAATTGTTGTTGATGTAGAAAAAACAAATAATGACCCAGTAAGATTTAATCTTGAATTATACGGTATGATCCATGATGACTCAAATGGAGTACATAAATATAAGTTGAACGAATACAAGAGAAACTATTTTGTTATTCCAAATATTTCAGTCTGGCCAGAAAAACCAAGAATATTTAAGCCATATTTGAGTGAAGAAGAGTCTGCTCCAGGTTATTTCATTATTACTACAGAAGGACAAGGAGAAATGAATGTTGGAATAAACTCACCAATATCTGAAAAACCATTAGACTTTGAAGCATGGAAAGACTTCTTACTTGAAAATATGAGTCTTCAATATTTTAACGATGATACATTATATGCAAATGCTTCTGAAGGTGAATGGGTCCCAGAACCAGCTATGGCTGAACCAATAATTAAAACTAGTCTCGCTTCTTTAGGAGAAGCATATAGAAAAGGAGAAATTGATGTCACAATTGGAGAACGCTCAGAGATTACCCCACCATCAGATGATGGAAATGGAAACTAATTTTGAATTAGAGTCTGACAATGCAGAGTTAAATTATATAAGTTTAGCTCTGCAAAATATCATTAAATGCAATGCTTTTCATGGGTATTATGATGAGCTATTAGAGAAAGTTTTTTTATATTTGTGTAGTGTTTTAGAAAAAAATAAATTTTATAACTATACTTTATTAAAAAATTTATCTATAAATATACAACAAAAGTTGATTGCAATTTTTATGATATTTCAAAAATCTAAAATTAGAAAGTTTGTTCCTCTTAAAAATTTTTTTGAGAAAAAAGACTTTGTAATATTAGATGAGTTTATTTAAAAATATACTAACTATTTATTAAGGAGACTAAAAATTTTATGAGAAATAATTTGTTTGAGTCTATCTTAGCTGAAGCTTCACAAGATGACAAACAGAGAGCAGCAAATAGGCTATTCGCTTCAACAGACCAAGCTGAAGATATTGCTGCTAGAAAAGCTTCATTTGAGTTTAAGGGCAAATCTTATGGAATTGCCGCAAGACACACAGTTACTGGCTGGGCTGCAGAAGTTAAACCACTTAATGAGTATGTTTTATACGAAAATGGTGTAAAAACTAATATTAAATTTAAGAATCCATCAGAGATGATTGGCTACATTTTAGATAAAAACTTTATCAATGTACCTGATATTGAAAGAGTAAACACTTCAGAAGAATTAGAAAGATTTGAAGCTAAAATGGGTGAGATTGTAAGTCTTATGAAAGACGCTATAAAGTCTTTCGAGCTTGCAAAAAACATCAATTTTGATAAAGCATTTAGCAGCAGAGCTAAAGCTTTCAATGACCTTGCATAATATGTTTTAAAATATATCAACTAATTTTTTATTAAGGAGATTATTACACATGAAAATTTTTGAAGCAGGCGCATTAGACCTCTTGAAAGACATTGAGAAAGGAGAGAACCACGGTGTTGAATTAGCCGACCTCGCTCCAGACCCAAATAATAATACAGCAGGTTATGACGCAAATGAAGACCCTGAAATGGATGGAAGTGCTTCAACAGAAGAGCCAACTGCTCCTGTAAAAGAAGCAACAGTTAACAGATATTTGCAGATGAAGAAACTTATCGAAGCTAAGAATGACGCTATCACAAACTTTTTGCAGAGTGGCACAGATGACAAGTCTTTTGATGCTTTCAAAAATTCTTCATTCTACGAAGATTCAAAGAACCGCAAAGGTGAGTATTGTTCACAGAAAGAATACATCGATGGTGTAAAATGGTTGCTTAAAAATGGAAGAGTAGACCAGGACGATGTTGGTAACGCACTTGCTGGAGCAGCTTCTTCAGCTCGCAATAATGCTTATGCTGAAGTTGATGATGACGACGGACCATACAAGAGAGGCGATGACTTTGACGCAGAAAATTATGTTCAGTCTGACACACTTGCAGCTTGGTCTGAAAAATATGCTGATGCCCCAGGTGTTCAGGATGTAAATGAAGTTTTCGATGACATGGAAGACATCGTTCGTGAAATCGTTGTTGGTGTTGCTGATAAACGCCATGCTATGATTGCAGGTGACCCTGGTATTGGTAAAACATACACAGTTCGTAAAGTAATTGAGCAGTATATTGAGCAGTCTGGAAAGAAACTTTTCTATTCTGCAGGTGCTATGTCTCCATCTATGACATCAGTTGTTCCGTTCTTCTTCTTCCATAAAGATAATGAAATTATCATTCTCGATGATAATGATAAAGTTATTATGAAAGCTTGTGACCAGAACACACAGAACTTTATGAAAGCTGTTCTTGACCCTTCAGCTCTTAAAAAGCCTGTATCAGTTCCAACAACAATGATGAGCAAATTCCAAGCTCAGCTCGATATGATTTCTGGTTTGAATGAGTCAACAATCAAAGCTCCAAAAGAAGGAACTCGTGTTGATATTGATATGGAAGCTCTTAAAGAAGGTTTCTTCAAATATTCTATTAACGGTGTTGTTGCTGACCAGTTCAAACTTGATGAAAAAACAAAACTTGAACTCACAAATATGATTCGTCCTACTTCAAGATTGAAGGAAGCATTCGATGATGAAGACGATGACGTATTCGCTGACACAGACGACGATGCAAACGAATATGCAGATGGTGATGGACAATCAGAATACACAATGGAACCATCATTCATTTTCAACTCTTCAGTTGTATTTATTTCAAACTTGAAATTGACAGACATTTCTCCAGCTGTTGCTGACCGTTGTGAATGTTGTGAAATTTCTTTGACACTTCCACAGTTTGTACAGCGTCTTGAGACTGTAATGGGTGGTTTGTGTAAAGGTGAAGACTACTCTTCAAGACCACAGTGGATGCGTGACTGGGGTAAACAATCAGCTTATACAGCTTTCCTTGGTATCATTGAGGCATTCAACGCAGGTGCTACATTGTTTGGCCGCAGAGTAACAATCAGACGTAAGTTTACATTCCGTCTTTTTGAAGAAATGGCGAATGAATGGTGTCGTGGTGCTTCTTCTTATGCAATGCGTCATGAGCTCAATATCGAAGATAAAGAAGTTCAGAGACAGGTTGCTGAGAAAATTACAGGTAAGTTTGTTCTTTCATTGATGAATAAAATCAATCAGAGAGGTTAGTCTATGGATAAAGAGTTCTTCGATAGTCTTTCAGAAGAAATTCATGACAAGCTTGTTGATATTCTTATTTGTCTTGATGATAAAGTTGGAACAAAATGATATGAATATAACAAGCTTGAAGATGCTGTAACAGAAGTTGATGATGCGTTGTCAGCTGCTTATAGAGTTTTGTTCAGAAATGATGATGAACAATAAACAATAATAAAAGTCGCCCGAAAGGGCGACTAATTTTTTATTATGGCATTACTAACAAAACAAGAAATTTTCAATTGGCTTAAAGTTATTCTTAAAGATGGCTTCTATAAAAATCCAGACGACCTTACAATTTCTGTGAATAAAAAATTGACAGATGAAGACCTCGACTCTATCACATGCTCATTTGTCAATCTTCTTGGAAACAGTGAAATTCCACATCCACAAAATCAAACTGACAAAAAAGTTTTAATGTCACAATTTAAGGTAAATTCTCGTTTTATTGATATTGATAATAATTCCTTAATTCTAAATAAATATGGCCAAATTCAAGCAAATATTGATGCAATTGTCGACAATGATGAGCTTGTAAAAGCACTTTCTGAAAATGAAAAATTTATGAATAAAGTAAAGACATTTTTGGACCCAGGAAAAATCACAATGGATTGGGTAGAAATGTATTTGCTTCGTGACCCAAAATTCATGAAAACTATTACAAATATCATTACAGTTATTCAGAAAATAAATGAAGGGCAATTAGATTCGACTGTTGATGATGCAATAACAGAAGAATTTAATGACAATAATGAAAGTGAAGAAGAATCTACACAAGAAGAAACTCCATCTGTAGAAGACTAAACGAATACATTAAGAGAGCTTTCTTTTGTAGTCGGTGTTGTTGTATAAACTATATGTCCGTCTGCGTCATGAAAAGAAAGCCCTTGATTTGAATTAGAATTTCTATTCATTGGATATTCAACTTTTACAAGTTTATCATAATTTATTGGTTTGACATGTCCAATTGGGTGTTCTTTGTCTGTTATCTGTGACATAAAAATTCTTGTTTTCACAGAGTTTGATGACAAAATTTCTATAGCATGATTGAGACTTTCAATTGGCACTTTATGATAATAATCTATAGAAAAGTTTATGCATTCTGGCTCAAGTGAAATAATATCATTGATGACATCATCATTGTTTCCCCAAAGCCCATTAGTCGAGATTACGCATTTTGCGCCATATTCTTTTAATAATGGCAATAATTTTGGTTTAGTGTATTTATCCCAAAAAAGAAATGGCTCACCAATTCCTGTAAAAATACATTGATTCCTTTCAGCAGACTCTTTTACAACATTTCGTAGTGCATCATCACTCAAAAATGTGCCACTTGGAATTGCCATATAGCATCCTTGTCTAACGTAACAGCATGAACATTGTAAATTGCACATGTCATACATATGTAAAATTGTCACAGGATGCGTTATATTTGTGTCATAACCAATGTATTTTTTAAGCCATTCTCTTTCTGCAATCATAATAAAAAATTAGCCGGCTTTCGCCGGCTTGAAAAACTTTAGTCTTTTAGTGCTTCATCAGCTGTGGCTTCTGTTTCATCTTCAACTTTACCGCCAGTTGTTTTAAGAGCATAAGCTTCAGCTTTCTTCTGGTCAGTTTCATTCAAAGCTTCACCAGTCTCTTCATTGACAGCATAGTTGTCTTTATCAAGAGCTTCAACATGTCCACTCAACATGTTTCTAACGTCAGTCTTCCATTTTTCATATGTGTCTTTGTGCTCATAAAGCCAATCCATCAACTTCTGACGACCTTGCAATGAGTAGTGCTCACCTTCAAAGTCAAACTGGAAATATGCGCCTTTTTGAACCATGAAATTGAGTTTCAAGAAGAAGTCGATATATTCTGCATCAGCATTAAAACCACCATCAAAGAAAAGCTTAACACCTTCAGCGAGACGGAATGGAACAGAACATTTATTCTTCATATCACGGATTGTCATTTCAATTCCAATAATACCATCAGCATCTTTAATGTCGTCAGATTTTGTAACACGACAAATGATTGAAGAATAGAAAGGAATAGCTTCACCACCAGTTGGCTGAGGCAAACGAGCCATTGGTTTCATGTTAGCACGTTCCTGTGAAATCCATAGCGTTGTTACATCACGGTCTGCGCAAAGAATATTGAACTTCTTCAAAAATTCAGCTGTAATACGAGCAGAGCCACCAAAAGTTGCTTTACCAAACTCATCATTCATCTGTGTACGAGCTGGCGAAGCTCCATCTGAGTCCCAAATGATAGCAGCAATATCACCTGTACGAACAGCTTCATCCAAGAACTCTGCAGCATCTTCGATTGTTTCAGGCTTCAAATGAACAAAATATTCTGGACTTGTATCAAGACCAATTGTTCGTGCGTATTTCATTTCAAATGTACGTTCAAAGTCTACATAAACTACGACTTTCTGGTCAGGTCTTCCAGTAATCTCTGGAAGATGTTTTTGAAGAGCAGCTGCACAATATGTACAAACAGCAGACTTACCAGCTGAGTTTGGACCACGGAAACGAATGATACGCCCAATTGGAACACCACCACCAAACATGTATGTCATCAATGGTGACTCAAGTGGACACCATTTCAATGCTGACTTTGTACCATCTCCAATCAAGCTTGGAGCAGCAGCAATCGTTTTTTTCATCAATTTTTTAAACGCGTCTGACACCTATAAATTTCTCCTTTTATCTAATTTAGATTAATAAAAACAAGGTAGCCTTTTTCAAGCTACCTTGCAAAAATATTTTTTTAATAGAAACTTTTTTAGTCCATCAATTTTGTAATGATAATATTATTGAATGACTTTTTGTCTCCAGTAATTTTGATGATTGGTTCTTCTGGTTTAGAAGAATATGTGAATGTTAAAACTTCATTCTGTCTGATGATTGGCTCAAGAACATTCAACTGCAAGAACGGGAATGTCATTGAGAACTCATTTTCATCTTCTTTGTTTTCAACAATTGTGAAAGGCAGCTCAGTCTCGATTGATGTTACCATATCATCAAAATGCATTTTGAAAAGACTTGCGTTAACATCTGTAACCATTGAAACCTGCTTATACTGCCAACTGTCATTACTGAAAACATCTTTGAACTCATCAAACGCATTAAACAAGTCTTCAACTTTTACAGAAACTGTAATATATTTGTCTTTTGGCGACATAGCTTCAATTTCAGCATCAGTTGGGCACTGGAAGTTTTCAGGCTCTTGAGCGAAATAAAGTGTAATTCCATACTGAGCTACATCAGCATAAATCCATGCGCAGCCATCGTCATCTTTATAGTACTTAATCTCATCAACATCTGCAAAAAGATTGGCAGTTGTTTTAAGAAGTGACGCTTCGTCTTCAATATCAGTTTTCAAGTCAATGATAGAACAATCATCTGCAACTCGAATGTTTTTATTGCCGATTGTCAAAAACTTGTTTGTGTTCAAAAGAGCAAGAAGCTGTGAAGCAATTGAAATTGTGTCTTTTGAACCAGAAAGCTTGATTGTTTTTGAAGCTTTGTAATAGTTTGAAGTTGGATATTCTACTACAGCTTTTTTAATTTCCTCAACTTCTGCGTCAACTGTTGCGAGAACAGTCTGATTGAAAACAGACTTTGTGTTTTCGCCTTTAATTGTCAACGAAGTTCTGTCTTTCAAAGTTACTGAAATAATGTCAGACTTTGTTTTTTCAAGGAACTTGACAAAGTTTCCAATTGAACAAGAAAAATAAAAATTGTCATTTTCTTTGTCAGAAATCAAATCAAATGTTGCCTGAATATTTCCAGAACCGAGTGAACCATTTCCATAGCCATAGATTGTCAACTTGTCATCTTCAACTACAAAAAGCTGCGTTTGGCTCAATGGTGAGATTGACTCAAGCTTTTTAATGAAGTTTTGAAGAGTTTTAATTCTGGCAATCTGTTCTTTGTTGATAAAAAATTTAAAATCCATTATTTTCCTCTATTTATATATTTTATATTAACCGCGTCCATTGTCATATACGACACCACGATAAAAATTACAAACTGGCTTTCCTTTTAGTTTTCCTTTCCAAGTTTTATAAGCGTCACCTTCTTTATTCATGTACAGATTTATGACTTTTATTTGTGGGCATCCTGAAAAAAGCCCGTATGCATTTCCATCTGGGCAATGCTGCTCAATCTTCTCGACTTTTACTTGATTTAATGTTTCACCGCTTTCGTCTGAATAGCCATACTCATCTCGAACAATTACATATTCAATGCGAGTATCACCTTTCCACCCAATAGACTGAGAATAGCTCATAGCTGGAGCTCGCCTATTCGACTCTCCATTAAATCCCATTGGAAGTTCTTTCATTTACCATCTCCACATTCGTTCTGTCATGTCTTTTGATGAAAGACAATGTTTATATCTGTAAAACTTTCCGTTTACTTTTGCAATAGGTAAGAATTTTATTTCTCCATTTATACGGAGCTCAGAATAGAAAATATCAGATGGGATAGGTTTATTATCATTGAATTCTTCATTAAATGTCTTTTCTTCAAGTGTTACTTCAAATTCAACATTTTCGATTGTGTTTATTTTTGTGATTATAAATGTGCGGGCTTCTTTAGGTTCTTTTACAATTTCACCGTAGATGTCAACAACAACCCATTCCTGATTTGTGGATGCTCGAAGCTCATGTAAAAAATACCACATAGCTTTGTGGCCTTTTTCATCCCAGCGAGAAGCAATACTTCTTTCTTCTGTCAATGAAAAATGACCACAAAGATTAAGGAAATAATATGCGCTTGGATAACTTCTAATATAATACCACATGGATATTATATTAATAGCTTCCTTTCATAATTCTGTCAAGTTCATCTTTTTCGCTGATGCCAGTTGCGACCATTGCATCGAAATCGCAGTGTCCATCACAATCAAATTCAGGATGTCCCCATTCTTCGAACTTGAAGCTGTCCGGCATACATTTCTTAATTTCAGAAAGAAGCTCAGGTGTGATGCCTTCATAATTGTTGTTGACCATATATTCAAGTTTCTGGCGTGTCTTGTATTCCCATTGTTTGTCAGCAGCTTTTACAGCTGCATATGTGAATGGAATTGCCAAAATGCCGATTGCAACATACATTAAAACTTTTTTCATTTTTTACCTCCAAAGAAGAGCCTGTGGATAGTCTGTGATTTTTGAAGCTGTGTGTTCGATTGCTGTTTCCCAATCGTAAGAACCTTTCTTGATGGCTTCTTTGAGAGCCTTCAAAAACTTTTTCTTATTCTTTTCCATAAGAAAACCTCCCACATTTTTTACCAAACATATTTGCCGTTGACTTCACGGATTTTGCCTTCAGCAATTGAGCCGTTTACAAGCTGGCGTGCATATTTGATAATTTTTCTTTTGAGAATTGCATCCTGTTTTTCAGAAAGATAACCTTTATATTTGAGCTGTTTTGCGAATGATGAAAGCAATGGTGCGTCAGCTCCTGTGAAACCAACACCATTGTATTTGTTAGTTGACTCAGACTTCTGCTCATCGAATGTCTGATTTTGGAAGATGCGAAGAAGAGCTCTTTTACGAATGTCTGAACGAACTGAAAGTTGAGCTCTCATCTGTTTTACAATTGCTTCTTTTGAAGTGTATACCATATCCGCAACCTCCATATTGTTTGTTACGGATATAATATATGGAAAATATGTGATTAATTCAAAAAATTTTAGTCTTTTTCAACAATTAAAATTTCGCAATCGATGCCTCTGAAAGCATCAAAAATAAAACTTTCAATTTTATCCCAGTCTCGTTTGTCGTAGCTTCCACAACAAATCTTAGGCATAGCAATTTTAGGTGTAAGAATGCTGTTTTTTCGTGAGACATCTGCTGCTAAACTCATAAGAGCTTCTTTAATATTTGAATAGTCTGGATATTTCTGCGGAAGTGACTTAACGACAAGAGCATATAAGTCTTGAGTTCCTGAAGTAAATGCAACACAGTAACCTTTTCCTTTCCATCTTGTAGCATCTTCAGGCAATGACTTCAAAAGAGCTTCAACACGGAACTTATCATCAAGTTGCTTGCAGATACCAACATCGCATTTATAAGTTGCATCAACTGCAAAAGCAATTGAATATCCAATTTGGCTGAAAATATCACCTTTTACTTTATTGAGAGTCATGATTTCCTCCTTCAAAAAGAGCATCTGTACAGCTCTTTTCTTCTGTACAGAAACCAACCTGAACACATTTTGGAACGAATAGAGCATCAGCAATTTCTTTCCATTCTGGTGAATACTCACTCAAAGCATCTTTCAATTCTTTAGCAAGTGCTCTAATTTCCCAATATGCACGATTACATAAACGCATTCCGAAGAAATTTACTAAAGTACGAAGATTGACTTTCCAAACCATTTTACTTCGATATGCGAGTGGCAATAAATTTGTCAAGTCTTCATTTGGAATACCATAGTCTTTCAACATTCTCATTGCACTTCTAATTGTTTCAATAGTTGAATTCCATACAGTCAAAGCATCTTGACTTTTTTCAATTGAAGGCGGTGTCACAACTTCAACACCTTTCTTTTCGTAATCAATGTAGCGAGTTGAAGCTTGTAATCTTGTCGGACTTCCACCAATATGTGTGTACAACTCACGAAGACATTTTGCTGAATATCCATCAATAACAACATAGACAACTGGAAACTCTTCAGTTCTACCATGCCCGCTTTTAATGCAGCTCCAGGCACGCTTTATGTTTTTCTGCCTGTCTTCAACATTTGCTCCCCAACAAATACCTGAAAATTCTCCAATCATTTGAAGAGGGATTTTTGTTGTATATTCTTTAATCTCTATCATATGATATTATATTAATCAACTAAATATTTTGTGGAAAGCAAATTATTTGAGTCAATTTTGAACGAAGCATACAGTATCGGCAATCTTGCAAAATTAGATACTTTAAAATTATATACAGATGGATATATTATTGGAGCAGGATTTTATGCTTACAAAAATGATATTCGAAGCTATAATTATTTTGAGTGGCCAACAAAATATAAGACTTTAGATGGGGCAATTCACTCAATGGATAAGATGGTCTACGATAAATTACATAATCTTGTCTTTAACCTTACAACTTGGGGAGATAGACATAGATACGGAGATGGCTGGCATAGAAGGTCATTCCCATTCATTATAGATATTGAACATAAAGTCATTCATTTCCCAACAGTTGAAGACTGGCAAGTTCGTGAAGATGGCGCTAAAAGAGAAATCGAGTGGCCTGCAGACTTCTTAGATGGTAACGGAGAAAAGAAAAACAAAGTTGGTGAAATACTCTATCATGCAAGATTTGGAACTTGAAGAAACAAAACATCAATGTAAAATATTTCCATTCAGCATATATGCTACATTAAAAAGAAAAAGGCAGCTTTGAGCTGCCTTAATTTTTTACTATTCTACAAGTTCATATGTTTGCTCGAAGATGTCAGGCTTACAGAAATAGAATTCGCCTTTAACACCACGAATGACAAAATCTCCAACAGTTGCTGCGTGCTTCGCTTTTCCGTTAATGCCATCTTCCAAAGTTTTGATAATCAACTCGCCATTTTCAAGATAGACATTATCACCTGCAAATTTTTTCACTGCATCAAAGTTTTTACCATTCCAACCAATTGCTGCAACAGTTACAGGCTTCTTTCTGAAAATGTGCTCTTCTTTTGTACAATCGAAAGCATCACTCATTTTGTTTCTCCTTTATGGATATAGATTAATGAAAAAAGGACCACGAAAGTGGTCCATTCACTTAAGAGCTTATGTTAAGCGTTATCTTTTGATGAGAGTGCTTTCGCAACTTCTGAACCAACAAGTTTTCCACCAACAAGACCCTTAATAACATCTCCAAGGTCGATACCAAGTGAGTCTTTAAGACCTGCACCAACCTGAGTGATTGTCTTAGTGATGTTGCCTGTAAGAAGGCTGTCACCACCATCTTTTCCACCACTGTACATTGTGATGTTTCCAACTTTCTCCCAAGGTTTGGCAGCTGCTTCATACATTGCTGGCAACTGGCTGAAGAGCGCTTTCAATGCTTCCAACTGCATGTCCATTTTACCAGTTTCATTCATCTTTGCAAGAGCTTCAGCTTTCTTATTGATTGCTTCAGCTTCAGCCAAACCTTTCTGTTTCAAACCTTCAGCTTCAGCAAGTGCTTTCTTACGAAGACCTTCAGCTTCAGCTTCAAGTTTAGCTTTTACAGCAGCAGCTTCAGCTTCACCCTTGGCCTGGATAGCTTCAGCAAGAGCTTTCTGACCTTCAGCTTCATTCAACTTCTGCTGTTTTTCAGCTTCAGACCTTGCAATCAAAGCTTCAGCAGCTTTTTCCTGCTCATATTTGTCAGCTTCAGCTTTCTTCTGGAGAGCAACAAGGTTTGCTTCAGCATTGCGCTCTTTTTCAATCTTTTCAGCTTCAGCTGCTTTTGTACGCTCATAAAGTTCAGCATCAGCGCGAGTCTGAGCAGCATATTTTTCAGCATCAGCCTGTTTCTTGATTTCAGCATCAAGTGCTTTTTCCTTGATTGAGATTTCCTGCTCTTTCAAGTCGTTCTCTTTCTGCAAGCGGGCGATTTCAGCTTCCTGTTTTGTAACCTCAACAGTCTTACGCTGTGCTTCTTTCTCAATTGCACCTGCAGCTTCAGCTTTTGCAATCTGCTTCAAACGTTCAGCTTCAAGTTCAGCTTTACGAACTTCGAGAGCATTATTCTTTTCAGCAATTGCAGTATCGGCAGCAACCTTTGCGTCATTTGACTCTTCACGGGCTTTTGCTTCTGCAACAGCAACTTCTTTGTTGGCATTTGCTTTTGCGATTGATGCGTTCTTCTGAATAGTTGCGATGTTATCGATACCAAGGTTGTTGATTACACCCTGTTCATCACTGAAGTTCTGTACATTGAATGATACAATCTCAAGACCCATTTTATTGAGGTCTGGAACTGCATTTTCCTGAACCTTCTCAGCAAAAGTCTTGCGGTCGTTCATCATGGCTTTCAAAGTCATTGTACCAACAATTTCACGCAAGTTACCTTCAAGAACTTCGCGGGCAACGCTGTTGATGTATCGTACATCCTGGTTTAAGAAGTTCTGTGATGCTTTCTGCAACATTTCATCAGAAGTACCAATCTTGATGTTCGCTACAGCATCAACTGAGATATTGATACATTCTGCAGTTGGAACAGCTTCCTGTGTCTTTACATCAACTGAAATCAACTCAAGAGTAAGTTCATCCTTACGCTCGAGGAACGGAATCCTGAAGCCAGACTTTCCGATAACTTTTCGTGCATTCTTGCGCAAACCCGAAATAACAAAACATTTATTTGTTGGAGCTTTGAAATATCCAACAAAAAACATGATAAGAATGAGGAATGCAAGAATTCCTCCACCAATAATTGCTGACAAAATTAACACTTGTCAACCTCCTTAAAATTATTTATATTTTATATATTAATTACCATCTGTTTGAAATGGCAATATTTTTTCAGGATTTTTTGGTTTTATTACCAAAACTTTGCTTGCGCACGTTTTTCCATTCACATGCACAACATATTTTCCAGAAAACTCTTTGACAATAGCATATCCAAGGCCATAGTCATATTTTCCACGGCTATAAGGATAGGCGACTATGTCACCGGCTTCAATTTCAACTCCGCTCATGTCTGTAAGTTTATCAACATTGATTTCTGGCCTTCCACCAAGTCTGTTTTTTCGAGGTTTGATAGTTTTCTTTGAAACAATGAAGTCGAACTCATTCTGGTAAGCTTTTTCTAAGAGCTCAATAATTCCAGTCTCACCAACCAATTTTTCCATATCACGTTTTGTGATGTCTTGATTGCCTGGAATATAAACTTCCCATGAACATCCGTGTCCAATGATTGTGTTCCAGCTTTCATCTTTGTAATAAAATAAATACTCACCTTTATCGCTCGTATATTTTACAGAGTCACCATATTTTTTACGAAGCTGTTTTCCAGCATAGTCAAAAATAAATGTTGACATTTCAAGATGTGACTTAGAAAGCCAGTCGTCTTTATTCTCAACATCTGTGTTGCTGATGCCTCTCCAATCATAGCCAACATCATTCAAAACTTTATGGCAGTGTGTCTCAAATGGTGAAAATTTTACTGGCTCAACAGTGAGACTTTTCTTGTCAACATCATAGTCCGAAAGCCAAGAGTCTTTGAACGGGTCGAAACTTGGGATTTTTACACGGTCACCATATATGTAGCCATAGTTTTTTGTAACATGTTCATGTTTTTCATAGTCATAGTCTAACCGATTATGAACGCTTTCTTTGTATGTAACGCCGACAATATTGCCATCTTTATCTGGAAGACCACTTGTATCATAACACCAAAGGTCAGCATTCCAGATAAAACCACAATCATTGATATAATTTTCATCACCATCTGGATAGAGACTTTTCCAATTTTTTTCTTTGAAAACAATTCTGAAATAGCTTTGAGATTTCTGCTTTTCAGTTGCAATGTCTTTAATAAGAGATGTTACCATTTACCACTTCCCAAAGTTTGCTGGATTTTTAGAAAATCGATTGTATGCCCTGTCAGCATCAATCATCAACTTTTTCGCTGCGCGGCATTGTTTTTGTGCAGCGATGTACATTTCACGAAAATACAAAAGCTCATAATGAAGCAAGTCTCTGTCAGAACGCAAAGACTTAATTCTCCAAATTGTAGTCATCGCGCCTTTTGTCTCAAGAATATGATTTTGAATTCTGCTGAGCTCTTTTTTCCAGAAATGGTAGCGGTCAAGCTCTTTCTGGAGCTGATGCCAATACTGAGAGCCTTTATCAAGCTCAGTCTCAAAAATCTTATCAGTATCTCGAACCCAATTTGCTCGATGTTTATGACTCCAAAGTATATGCATCTGTGATTGTTTCTCCTCTAAAAATTGCGCAGCCAAAAAGATGGATTGAATAATGACGATTGTCAAAGTCAAGTTCACCATCTTGTGGCGGAATTTTTTTATTTCGAAATACAATTGTTCTGACTTTATAGTCATTATCACATTCTTGAATTTTTACTTCTGCATCCTTAAACTCTTCAGGAATTTGATTAAAAATAGTTTTGAGCTCGCCAGCTGTGAAAGGTTTATTACCTTGCATTCTGAAAACAGTTTCTTTGCAATCTCCGCGGTCCAAATGTCCAACCTTAATCATTATGCATTTACCTCCAAGAATTTTACTTCAGCCCAATCATACATGTAAGGAAGCGGAGCTGCATCTTCAATTCCAGTGTCTTTTACATAGCCAAATGGCTCATTGTCATGACTTAAAAATGGAGCGAAATACAACCACATTCCATCTTGAAGAATTATCTGGTATGTGTAAGTGTCATCTTTCTCCAAAGAGAACCAAACCAAGTCATCATCATACCAACCATTTTTGCGTAAGATTTCATCAACTGTCCATTTAGACCATTTTGAACTTGAGCTCGAATAGCCAATTTCCATCTTGTCTTCTTCTGGAAGCTCATCGAAAGGTGTTCCATTAGGGTCTGCATGATATGTATAGTTTTTGTTATCAAGAAGCCACTGTGCATGTTTTTCATCTTCAGCACGTGTTTTCTTAGATTCAATCTTGTTGTAGCTGACAAACTTATTGAAGAAGTTTATGACATTTTCAATTTTGTCTTCATCACCTTTATGGTATTGGAAACAAAATGCTTTTCCGCCTTTCCAAAGTTCAGTGTTTTCATAAACTTTCCAAGGAAGGCCGAAACTTTCAAGCTTCTCTTTATTTACTGAACCAACTGTAAACATTATTCTGCCTCCGACAATTTTGACAGGATATTGTAAATTCCCTGAATCTCGTATGGTCCGCCTTCCTGAAGCTGCTCAACTTCAATTGTGTAAGTGAAGACTGGACGAGCATTTTCTGTTCCAGTGACAACAAAGTCTGGAACTCCATTTTTCTGGAAATACAATTCAACTACATCTGCATTATCAGTTTTGAAAACTGAGTCTTTCGGAAACACCTTACAAAGAATATCATAAAGTGTTTCATCATCATGCTTCTTCACATAGTCTGTGAAACTAATGGCCATTATGCAGCCTCCTGAGCGTCGAAGATGTCAACAAGATGGATGATTTTGCGAACCATAGCCATATCTTCAGCAGAAACTTTCCATGAGTCAACTGAACCATCGAGGCAAAGCATTCCAACATGGTTGGCAATGTCTTCAGCATAGTATGAACCAGTTGTTATCTGGCACTTAATTCCACACATTTCATCAAAGTCGTAAGACTTGTCACCAAATACGATAATATTTTTTCCGTTGTATTCGCTTTTCTTAAAACCTACAACCCATTTGTTAGAAACATTGTATGAAGTGAAGAACTGTGCCATAATAAAACTCCTTAGTGTTTGATGTTGATTTACGGATATAATATATGAAAAATTTTATCTTTGTTCAAAAACTTTCTTCCCAAAAACCCAACTTCTTCAAGGTTTCTTCCATATCTATGTCTGAGTAATATTTCTTCCAAGTTTGGTAAGCATTCAAAGGTTTTTCTGGTTTAGTGAAGCGAGCGCTTTCCCAATCAATTGCTGCTTCAATTTTGTTTGGAATATCACGATAAACATTACAGTGAATGTCTGCATAATCATGAACATGGTGGCCTGAAAAAGCTCTGTGAAGCTTAGTTGCAATTTTGTCACCAAAAATCGCAATGTTAATCATCTTCACGAAATC
>Ga0326511_10000433_pt1 | contig 36532 bp, 60 predicted proteins | sample 0_2496_0518_D_FD_203701 | JGI IMG/M metagenome (GOLD analysis project Ga0326511, IMG submission 203701) | Bovine rumen microbial communities from UC Davis, California, United States - 0_2496_0518 | ecosystem: Host-associated > Mammals > Digestive system > Stomach > Rumen | place: USA...
GATATCTTAATCCCATTATAATTAAAATCAAAATATCCTTGCTTTTCTGGTTTTACGTCTCTAACTTCTTGTATTCTTTTTACAATATTTTCTTTATTAAAATAGCACTTACCTGTACTGATAAATGCTTCTTCTGGATTTATAGGATATTCTTGTTTAAATTGTTCTACATCGTTACCGCAGTTATTTGCTATGCACCATCTTCTCCACGTTAATTGTTCTAATGTTAGTCCATATCTTTTCTGTAACTCTTTTTCTTCTTTTGTTAATTCAAATCCTGTATATGTCATTTTATATTCTTGTAATTCATTCCATCCAATAAATAACGGTACAAAATCATTTTTCCCTGCTACTGCATCATCCCATAATTCTTTAAAATACTCATATCCATTTGCAGTAGATTCAATAACAATCATTGTATCTGGATCATTAGGAACTGCTTGTAATAATCCTGTAAGCGTTTCTTTTTTATCTCCTGACCAAAAGGCCAATTCAGATAAATGTAAATTATTTAAAGTGTCTGACCTTCCTATACCACTTCCTCCTGCTGTAAAACACTTTATTTTACTTTTTAATCCTGTTCCATCTTCTTTGTCAAATACTAACTCTTTAGCATTGCTTGCTTTTTTGTCTGGTTTTATTGCCTCTGGTAATTGATCATACATCAATTTACTCATATTGAATAAGTTGGTTGTTGAATCTTCTTTATGTGCTACTATAGCTGTATTTATATTTGATTTAGTTACTGTTTCTTTAAAAAAGATTGCTTCTGTTTCTGTACTAAATCCCATTTGTCTTGCTTTTAATATTATTATTCTAACTGGTTTTCCTTGTTTCTTTAATTCCCTTATAACATTGTAATATTTTAATTGAGGTTCGTTGAGTTTTAATGGTATTATTTTGCTCTTTTTATTTCTTATTTTTACATATTCTTCTATATACTTTTTAGTATTAATACTCATCTTCATCTTCTACTTTTTTAATATAATCTTCATAACTAACCCCAACATTAATATTTTCTTGTTTGTCTTTCCATCCATAATTGTTTTTAAGATTAAATATTATTCCTGTTGCACTATTATCATTTATTAATCTTTTTTCTAAATAGTTCTCTACTTTAAGCTTCGCTTTTTTTATTGTGTCAAAAAACTCTTCTTTATTTGAGTAGTTTATAAGGTCTTGTCTACTCATGTCTAACGCTAAACCTAATCCTGTTACTGTATATGGTTCGTTATCTTTGTCACATTTCATAAAATATTCATCTATCTTCTTCTGCATTTCTTCTTTTTTTGTATATTTTGGCGGTCTTCCACCTGCGTGCTTTTCACTCATAAAATCATCTCCCCTACTTTTAAGTGTTTTGTTCCACTATTTCTTTATCATCACATATATTACTATACATACACTTGTCACATTGCTTAACTCCATCTTGATAGCAACGCTGTCTTGTCTTTTTGTTTTTCCAGTATTGTTCTCTTCTTAAGTCTGCTTCTATTTGAGCAGCTATCCAACTACCCCTCATAAGCTTACTCCTTATATCTTACTTCATCATACTTTTGTAAATATCTTTCCATTGTTTCTTTAGGTGTGTTCTTATGAACTATTACTATATGCTTTCCTGTTTCATCATAAAAACTATAGTTAATATAATTATCCATAATTACCTCTTTTCTATTATAGCTATTAACTAGGATATAGCTATTAAAAGAAGGAAACAAAGCCCCTATATTAATGTTGCCTAGTACTTTAATATCAATAAAAATAGAGCTATGCGGGTGAACACACAACTCTTGTCAACAAGTTTACTACATGGACTAAACGAGCCATCTCTGACTGTAGCCATTTTTAACTATGACTATTATACCACAAATTTTAAGGAAAAAAGGTCAAAATTAGGTCAACTTTTTTATTTCTTGATCAACGGTATATATTAATTCTCTTTTTCTTCTTTTATATGTTTCTTCGCTAGTATGTAATATATCGTTTATAATCTCCCATTTGCTTTTGCCTTTTTGGTATAATTCTATAAATATTGTTTTACTATCTTCACTTACTAACTGCAAAGCCTGTCCTACTATTTTATATTCATGTATTGATTTATTTAATTCTTTATTCTCTTGTAATTGTATTACGCTATTAAATACTGTATCACTTATTGAATATGGTGCTTTAGGTAAACCATCTATACTAACAGCACTCAACGTCATTATGTCGTTTCGTATATTTAATATATTAATACAATTATAGTTGTATCTCTTTAAATATCCTTCTGCTTTTTTGTATTCCTCTCTAGATAATCTCATTCGTTACCTCCTAAAACCAAACTTCTCCACCTTTATATGCTTCTCTATCTTGTTCTACTTCTTCTATCATCCCTAATTCATGAAAGGTAAAACATTCCTTATATCCATAGTCTAAATTACAATATAAAGCATAATTAGGGTATACTTTTTCTAGTATGTATTCTCTATTATCTTTTTTGTATTTCATTGGACAATACATTTTCTATCCTCCTTGGTACTCCATAATTATTTGTTTCTCTCCAACTTTTAAACTTACAACTTCCTTTGCAAAAATATCGTTTAGCACATTTTTGACACGTTTTATTCATTTGTTTTATCCTTTCTTAATTCATTTATTGCTTTTACTAACTCATTAACTTTTTTTCTAACCTCAGTTAAATCATTTTCAACTTCAGTAAAACTGTCTAAATGTATAACGTCATCTATTGTTTCTATCTCTTCTGTATTATCTTCTAATATTTCGACATAGTCGTTTAATCCTGAATAATTATATTCGTTTATTATACTTAATAGTGAAGAATCATCTTCTTCTCCTATATATTGTTGCCATTTTCCAATATATTCTAATATATGATTATTACACTTTATTCTTTTAGGCAATTCTATTTCTTCTCCATTTGCTATTTTATTTAATAAATCTATAATCTTTATCTTTTTATTCATCTTCTCCTCCTATCCAGCCGAAGCTCTTTTACTTTCTCGTTTATTGCTTGCAATTCTTCTGTATTAATTCCATTATTCCATATTCTTATTTCTTTAATATCCTTATCAAAATTTATAAGAGTTTCACATCCTGTATTTTCATAATTTGCTCTATATTTATCTTCAAAATTCTTTTTATATCCTAAACTTTTAAAAAGTCCATCTGCTTTACTCAATATTATCAGCTCCTAACTGCTGTATATTACAGCTAAACTTTTTCTACTAAATTTTGCCTTAAATATATATCTAGTCCTAAATTAAATATATAATCTAATTTATCTTCATCTATTTTAAATATTCTTATTCTCTTGTTTGTATCTTTAATATGTTCTATACATTTTTCCTTTATAAATTCATCTTGCTTTTTTACAAATTCAACATTCCAACTTTCTGCAATAGAATAAATAATTTCTTCCATATCCTACTTCCTTTCAAATTTTTCTAATGACTTTTTATATGTTTTATCACATTTTTGTTACTTTATAACTTATAGATTTCATCATTTAAACCCATAAAACTTTATTTTCTGAGATATAATAATGTGACCTACAAGGTATATTAAAATTGCCTATACTTGGGTTTAAACTTAATTTGCCATCTTTATAATTTAAACTCCAGCCATCTAATCCTAAAGGTGTAACTGTTTTTTCTCCACAACCACAAGCACATAAATGTACTGCTACTTGACAATCTAAACAGACATATAAAACTCCTCTTTCTAATTTATGAGGTATTCTCCTAACTGATTGTATTTCAAACTCATTTACTTTTATTTCATTTTCCATAGATTAGTCCTCCTCTTAACTTCTTTTCTATATTTTTTAGAATATTTGCTTAATATAGCATCGACTATTTCAACATTTATCTGTTCTTGAGATATTGGATTTACCGTGTACCAATCCTCTCCAAGTAAATAATCTTTCAAAAATCTTACTGCTATTTGTGCTTCTAATGGTGGTGGAAATAAATTATTCTTTTCCCAATTTTTATCTAACCATTCTGTATATTTCATATATCTACTCCTTTTCTAAAAGTGATTGTAAAACATATTTAATTCCAATTTTTGCGCCTAATCTTTCATCTAATGTACTTAATCTCGGAATTTTCATATTGTATAATTCCAATTGCTCTACTTCTTCTATTTTTGCTTTTATTTTGTCTTTCCACTTGTTATCTGCATTTTGCAATTCTCTTTCTAGTTTTATACAATTATTCAATGCTTCACAATTTTGAGCAGTACAACAAGCTATTTTTGTTAATTCTGCGTCATGTTTATATGCTTTTAATTCTTCTATTTCTTTAGATTGTTTTTCGATTAGATTTAAAATATCTTCAATGTCTTCTTTCATTTCAATATAAGCCTCTGGCGGATAATTTGAACAACTTATACTATCTCCAAACTTTTCCAATCTTTTTATTGCTTTCTTTTCTTCATCACTCATTTACTTTCCCACTTCCTTTTTGCTCTTTCAAATGCTTTCATACAATTTATACAAAAGTCTACATATTTTTTAGGATTTGTATTATAGCTCTTTTGAAGATAAATTGTATACTTTTCTCTTGCATTCATTTCTTGTTTGCATCTATCACATTTATATTTGCTTTTTGTATTTGTTTTACAATTTGCTTCTAATAACATTTTTATTCCCCCTCAATTACTATTGCATATCTTCTGTCTACTTTTTTATTTTTCTCCATTCTTTGCTCAATTCTCCTGTGACAACTTTCAGAGTTCCACCACCATATTGTTTTTTGCTTTACTCCTAATTCTTTAGCACATTGTCTTGATGTTCCCTCACATAAGAATTTTTCGCCTTTATATACTGCATATATCTTCATGCTTACACTTCCTTTATCTCTAAAATAACTTTGCTTTCTTTACCATATTCAAATGTATCTGTAAATCCACTTACACAATTTCTATTATCATCTTTTAATTTTCCTGCTTTTACCATTGCATCTAATATAAACTTTTTACCCCATGCAACATTATCTAAATCTCTTTTTTTATTTTCTTCTATCCAATGGAAATGTATATTTATAGGTTTGGTATAGGTGGGCAACTTATTTAAAAATATCATAATATCATCTTGCACATCTTGCTTCATCTGATTTCCTGCATTCCATTTTCCCTTTATTACTTTACTTGCTTTTATATATTCATTTAAACTAGGTAATCTAAAAGGTATTTCTATTTTATATACATATTCTTTAGCTATTACTTTGTTTTCCATAACTTACTCCTTATAAAATATTTAATTCTTTATATATTTTAAATAATTTTGGTGATTGTATTGCAAACCAATCTACCATTTCTTCATTTTCTGCCCAATTAAATGTTTTTAGACTATTGCATTCCAATCCACTTTCAAATAAAAATGCGTGTACTATTTCATGTCTTAGTATCTTGTTCTGATAATTTCTTATTTTTGTTTTATCAAATAATCTGTCTTTGAAATCATTTTCCACAACAATTCTTTTCATATAAAAATCTGTATATCCATCCATTTTTTTTAGTTTTTCATTTTCTTGATAACTTGAATATTCTAGCATATATTCTGAACCTAATATATTAATTCTATTTTTCATTATATCCAACCTTTCTTGTTATTTGAAATACTTGTCTTTTTCCACTTATTGTATCTTCTCTTATTCCTAAATTTATTATTGATATATCTCCCATTTTAAGCAAATATCCATCTTTTTTGACTAATTCATCTAATAATTTATTTATTTCTATATATGTAACTGCATTAACATTTTTACTTAATTTTTCCATATTTCCTCCTGTTTCCATTCTTCTTTTTCTGCATACTTGCAATTTTTATCGCTTATAAAATTCAATTCTTCCACTCTACCACATTTCCCTATACAACTTTTACATGGTTCTTGTAATGGTGGATATTTCATTTCTTTTTCCTTTCTATGCAAACCCTTGTCCTTTTTCATATAATACCCAATGATTTTTTCCTTGTCTTTGATAATGTCTTTCACTTAATGGAGCAACTAAATGTATTCTCCAATCATTATCTTCATCTTTTAATGCTTCTTGTTCTGCTTCTTTTAATGTCCATAAATCATCTTCATTTTCTATTTGCATTTCGTTATATATTTCTTTTCCATTTTTTGTAACTGTTGCCACTCCAAATCCTACTGCTATTAGCATATTTTCTGGAGCTATATCGTGCTGATATCCACAACATAAGCATCCACCAAATCCACCTTTAATTGGTTTTTCTTTTTTCCATTCACTCATTTCTTCTTCCTTTCTAACCACTCTAATATCTTATCAGCTAACTTACTTCCTATATACATTACTGCTATTAAAATTAATGATAATAATATATATTTCATCTTTCGCCCTCCTCATATTCTCGTATTAATTCTTTATCTTCTTTCTTCTTTGCGTTTCTGTCATAACCTTTTTTTCTGTCATCTATACTAAATTCCATTGGAACTATTTTGTAAGGCATCTCTATATCATCTACTAAAACTACTCTACACTCATCTACTTGCTTTTTATATTCCTGGAATAACGCATTCATATATCCTTGTGCGTTTTTACTTTGTTGATGGAACCATCCGATGATTTTCTGCTGAGAGCAAGGCCCCATTCTCTACTGTAGCTCTACCACCATCTTTTTTCATCTTTATGTGATGGTAGGTTAATTGTTTCATTTTCTTCATTTGCCCTTTAGATGTGTATCTTCTTGGTTCTTTATCTTTTCTTAAGTGTAATTTTTCTATAAAACATTCCTTGCCGTATCTTTCTTCTAGTTTCTTTCTGGCATTTTTATTACTACTCATTGACTTAATCCACCCTTTCATATACCGCAACTGTTTTTCCAGTATATTGACATTTCTTCTTATCAACCACTCTTACAATTCCTTTTTTGCATAGTTCTGTAAGTCTAGGTTGTGCATAATTTCTTTCTGTAGATGGTATTAATCCCAATTCAAATAGTTCTACAGCTATTTCTTTAGCAGTCTTGGGCTTGTCCAATCTTGACAATATCTGCTCATATCTTATCTTCTTCTTTAACTGCATATCTTCAAAACTCATTTGTCGAGTTTGCATTGTTATTGCATTCATTTGTATCACTCTCCTTTATTGGCATATAAAAAGCTCAAATCCCCATAATTTCTTTGCTCAAAATTATCTTTTTTAGGCTTATATCCACCTTGTTTTTTTACTGCATCAACTACCCATTTTTTGATGCAAAGATAGTGTGATTTTGCCTTATATCCTTTCATTTCAATGTACTCATCTAAATAATTAATAAGCTCTTCCCAGTTTGGATAAGTTTCTTTTAAGCTCTGCAATTCTTCATCTTTCAGCAATACATGTTTATATTTTCCATATTTGTGTTTGCTGGCTTTTGCAGTAGCTGTAGAAGATTTATCTTCGGAAGCTATATTATTATCATTTACATTTTCATTTACATTTACATTTTCATTTACATTAGTTTCTGTTTTGCTTTCATTTTGCTTTCCGTTTGCTTTTCTTTTGCTTTCCATTTTCATACTTTTTATAATTAGCATCTAATTGTGGCTTTATCAGAGAAAATATTGCTTTTGATATTCCATCTAATTCAATTTCTTCTTGATTAAGAGCATAATTAGATATTGCTTTATATACTTTCAATTGGTTTTCTTCTGGAAGTTCTTTTATTGATTCATAAAAACTTCTATAGAATATAAAACTATCTCTTGCCACATTCTTTTTCTCCTTTCGTGTAATCTACCATTTTTTATAAATTAATTTTTCTTTATTCCACTCTGCTCCATAAATGTCTTTTAAATAGTTTTCTATATATTCTTCATATAATTTAGTATTCTGTCCGTGATCTTCTTCAAAATGACATTCTGGACATAATGTAACTACATTCTCTTCTATACCTAAACCTCCGCTGGCTTCTTTTTATAAAATGTGCATTTGCACAAGTTTTGGGAACATATTTCTCACAAAATACACATCTGTGATAATCTCTATCCCATACTATTTCTTTAACTTTTTGACTAATATCACAAGCATTACTTCTTTTACTCATTTATTATCCCACCTATCTAATAAGCTTTTTATTTCTTCTGGTGTTTTTGTTTCTATTCCTTGTGTTTGGCATTCATCTACAAGTCCATGTATTAAAATTGACATTTCCTTTGAATCCATTTCTGAACTTCCTTTGTATACTTTGTAATGCTTAAATGTTTTTCCGTTTAAAATCGATTCTCCTGCTTCTGTATAATATTTTAAATAGTCTTTCATATCTATTGATGCTAAAACACTTATCATTTCACTTTGTCCATATTTTTGTAACAATAAAAAATGTAACCATTCCTTGTCCATACCTAATACATTTCCTAATTGAGTTACCAATTCCCAATAATAATTATTAGCATTTAGACTTCTTTTTTCTTTATATTCTTTTACTTCGTATTTCTTATCATCAGGCTGTTCAATAGCCCATTTTATTATTTCTTTTGATGTTCCTACCATCTATTTCTCCTCTAGCATAAAGTTTAAACATTTCTTTATTGTTTCATCTCCATTGTTGTATAACCAATTAGCATAATCTTTTTGAGTCTCAACTATTTCTTTTATTGTTTTTCCTGTATATTTTCCAAATGTTAATTTATAATTTTCAGCTTGTTCTTTATTTGTTATTTCTTCTTTGTTATCTTCTTTGTTATTGTTTGAATATTTACTATCCCCCCAATAAACATCTGCTCCCATTCCTAAAGATTTACAAGCTACTGACAATGCGTCTGTGTATGCCATTTTAAAGCATTCATCGCTTGTATATAATCCTTTTTGTTCTTTTGCTATAAAACTGCTTCCTCCTGTCCCTTGTATTGGTTCAGACCATTTCCCATCTATGTTTATGTATAAATCTATATCTACTATTGCAATCTTTTCTCCATTAGCTCCTTCAATTATTTCTTTATTTGTGATAGGAGCTTTCCAACCAAAACCACATATTCCAAATAATTCTGTTAATTTTTCAATCCTCCACATTGGCTTTATATCTGTCATTCCATTTAATCTTCCACCTGTTATTTTCTTTTGGGCTTTTTCTGGAACAGTTTTTATTTTTTCATATATTGATAAATTAGTTTCCGCCATAATAATCCTCCTTGTTATCGATTAAATCTAAATAATCCATTATGCGTTTCCTCCAGTTCTTCTTTTTAACTCTTCTTTTAATGCTTTTTTCTTGTTGTATATCGTAGCCTCTTCATTATTTACTATGTTCATTTCATAAAGTAATTGTGTGTCATTATATCTTGCTATAATGTTTTCATATTTGCTTTCTTCTTCCATTAAATTACCTCCATATAATAACTTTCATTTTGAATTTCTTGATTGATTTTTCTGTTTTCTAATTCATCTATAAATTGTACTAATTTGTCGTACTCTTCTTGACTTACTAAATCACATTCTGAAAACTCTTCTATTGCTTTTGATAAGTGATTTATTCCTTCTTGAAATATTTCTAAATCTTCCATATTTTTAAATTCCTTTGACTTTTTAAACTTTTTGTGATAGAATATAATCACAAACTAATTTTTTAAGTTGTTTGAGTATTAGTACTATTCGCCATATGCTAATACTCTTTTTATGTCTTTTAATGTAAATATTGCCATTTCGTGATTTTCATCTGCTTTTTTTATGATTTTATCTATTTTCATTAGCTTTTCGAAATGTCTTTTTGCTCTATATTCTGCCTCATCTCGTTCTGTTCTTAAACTTCTTTTTGTTTCCATATTAACTCCTCCTTTCTATCCAAAATATCCACAAGTGCTTACCCATGCTATACCGCATGTTGCAACTTTATAAACAAATGCTCCTACACTTATTACTGTGCTTAATATACATACGTTTCTTAATAGCTTGTCCTCATTTAATCTGTATTTTTTCATAACTTTATCCTCCTACTATAACTTGTTTTAATAAATTTAATTTTTCTTCTGCTTTAATCCTTCTTGCTTTTTCTTGTTCGTATAGATCAATACTTACTGTTTTTTCATCTATTCGTATTCTGTCTGCTTCTGGTAAATAATCGACTTCGTTTTTTGCTATCATTCTTTGTAGTTTGTCATAGCCTATGTTGTATCTCTTCATGTATTGGTTTCGTGTTATTAATTCCATTTACTCATCTCCCTTTATACACTTTTAGTGTCATTATCAGGCACAAAATATTTATCTTCAGACACATTTAATATCTTTTTCATTTCTATTACTTTATCCAAACTTGGATTTCTATATCCTGTTTCATAATTTGCATAAGTAGCTCTTGTCACTTTTAACAAGCGTGCCATTTGTTCTTGCGTAAATCCCTTTTCTAGCCTTAATTTAATTAGTTTACTTCTAGGTCTTTTATCCATTTTTCTTCCACCTCATTTCCGACACTTTTCGTATCTGATGCAATATTATCACAATACACCTAACGTGTCAACACTTTTTTTAAAAAAGTTTGTTTTTCTTACAGCGAGTAAGAAAGAAATTTTTCTAATTTAAATTATTGTATCCTTTTTTGATACTTTTCGTATATTTTATGTAAATTGTTTCTCTTCGTGTCTTTTTGTGGTATAATAATTATATTAAAGATACTGGGGGTGTCTTATGAAATTTAAAGATAGATTGGTCCAATTAAGAAAAGAATTAGGGTTAACTCAAACAGATTTTGCTAAAAAAATCGGTTTTTCTAGAACTGCAATCTCTGCATGGGAAATCGGAAGAAACGAGCCGTCTAATGATGATACTATAAAAATAGCAGATTTTTTCGGTGTGTCTGTTGATTATATAATAGGAAACTCAGATATACGTAATCCAGAAGAACTAAAGAACGTACAATTTGCTAATCATGGCGGACTTAATACAGAAGGACTTGGAGAAGAAGAATTAAAAGAACTACAAAGGCAGATTGATTTTATTAAAAAAATGAAAAATAAAAAGGAGAAATAGGATTGAAAAGTTTTTTCACAAAAATATTGGATATTTGGTGTAATTGGTGGTTTTTAATTATTATAATTTTAGCTATCATATTTGGTTTAATGTATGAAAAATCTAAAGAAGACAATAATTATGACAAACCTATTCCTTATAATAGTCTTACTGAAAGCGAAAAAAAAGATTCTAAACTTGAAACTTTAGAAGAAGAAAATACTAGATTGCAGGAAAACTTAAGTCATACGCAAGCGCAACTAGAAGAATTACAAAATGAATATGAAGATGCAAAATCTTTAATTGAAATTTTACAAAGACAATTAGAGAAACATGGTATAGAGCCAGATGAATTATAAAGTTGTGGGAGAACAAAATGAATTTAATTGATTTTGAAGAACTTGCCGAACGTGAAAAGATAGATATATTTCACGACAATTTAATGAAACAAAAAGCAAAAATAATTAAATATGATGGCATTTCTATTCTTCTGAATAATAAAAAAATACATTCAGAAACAGAAAGAAAATGTTTACTTGCTGAAGAATTAGGTCACTATTATTACGACGCTTATTATACACTTAATTCAGACCAAACATTTATAGACAAGCAAGAATATAGAGCAAAGAAATGGAAATGCCTTACTTGTATATCACGACAATCGCTTTTAGACTGTTTTAAATGTGGGATAACAAATTTATATGACATTGCTGTAGAATTACAAGTAGAGCCAAATATGATTGAATTTGCTTATGATTATTATAAAAGAAATGTTTAATACAAAAGACACAATGCTCTACTGAGCATTTAATTTTTAACACAATGAACGAACGGAGGTTTTGTATGGCAAAGAAAACTAACTGTATCAAAAATGGTATTCCTTATTATAGAGTTACTAGAACTATAGGTCATAAACCAGATGGCACTTTAATCAGAAAAGAATTTTATGGCTCTGGAATAAACGAAGCTAATAAAAAAGCAGATGAATATATAAATGATTTAAAAAGTGGACTTATTAATGGAAAGCAAGCTACTACACTTAATATACTTTTCCCCGATTGGCTATTTGAAGTAAAGAAAAATGAAGTAAAAGCGAGTACCTTTGAGAGCTATTATGGAACATATAAAAAGTTTATAGAGCCTCTTGATATTTCGAATATACCAATTAAAGAAATAAAATCATTAAAACTTCAATCTTGTTATAATGATTTAAATACTACTCCTAATAATGTAAAAAAAGTACATAAAGTATTGAATATGTTTTTTGGATATGCTGAAAAAGAAGGATATATACTAAAAAATCCATGTAATAATGTTTCTCTACCAAAAGATAAAAAGAAAGTTGCTGAAATATTAGAGAAAAAACAATCTTTTCAATATTACAATGAAGATGAGATAAAAAGATTAAAAGAAGTATTTAAAGGAAATAAATTCGAAAATGTAGTTCTATTTGCTTTAGGAACAGGTATGAGAAGAGGAGAAATATTTGGGTTACAATGGTCTGACATAGATTTTGATAAAAAAGAGATTCATATTATCCACAATTTGTCTGCTATTGCGGATATCTCTCAAGACGGAAAAAGAGAATATCATATTCAATTACATACTCCTAAAACGCAAAATTCTGTCAGAATAATCCCTATGAGCAATAATATATATAAATTACTATCCTCAATGGAAAAACGGTTCAGATTTTGTTTTCGCCCCAAATAATGGGCATTTTGATTTAAAGTATTTCCAAAAAGTATATGCAAAGAAATTGAAAGAAGCAAGAATTGAAAATAAAACATTTCATGATTTAAGACATACTTTCGCAACCATGTTATTATTCCATGGAGCTAATCTAGTTACAGTAAAAGAATTATTAGGACATAGTTCTATTAAAACTACTGAAATATATCTTGAAGCTTTGCCAAAAAATAAAACTGATATTATAGGCAAAATAGATTATTTACTAAACTAGTGTGGGAAAAGTGTGGGAAATAAAAATAAGCAAGGATTTTCGAAAACCTCGAAACCCTTGCTATTATTGCGCTTATTATGCTAATATTTCAGCAACAACACCTGAACCTACTGAAATACTTTTATCTTTTCGTATAAATCCATATTCTTTTAAAATCCACATTTTTATATGTTTTTATAAATTTATTAATCTGTATTATTCTATATTATTCCAAACTAATGTGGGAAAAATGTGGGAAATTTATTTTATTTTCTTGTATTGCTTATCCACATTATATTATTAATCTGTGGAAAAGTCAATGTCCCCTAAACCTAACCCAGTTTTTCATCCAGATATTAATAAGCTCGTCCAACTTTTGACTCTGCTTTAATATTTCATCGTAAGTACAATCTGAAGTAATCATTTTGTTTAATTTTCTTTTGTTAATCCATATTAGAAAATTTAATAACATACTAACCACCTCTTTATACTATTATACTACATTATTTTTGCAAAGTCTGTCGAAACTTGTCGCACAAGTTAAAAAACTTTTAAAATTTGACTTACGAGGTTCTCCGTAGAGGCTTTTTTATTTTTGTTTAATATACTTTTATGGCACAAAAAAAGAGGTAGATTTTACTCTACCTCTCTACTTTAAATATTTTACCTTAATATATCCTAATCTTCCTGTTGCTTTTACTTGAATATAATCTATTGATGTTGAAACATGTTTTTTTACTATTACTGTTGTGTTCTTTAAATAGTTATACTTTTTGCCACTTAAATCTTGATTTGAATATATAACTGTATCAGATTTTAACTTATAACTTTTTCCAACTGTTGTTGAATATGTTTTTACTGACTTATTATACTTATTTAATATATCTTTTTTTAGTTGTTCCCACGCATCTTTATGTTCAACATAATAACGAGGGCATGTCTTTTTTGTTACATCATAATGTCTTATAACGTGATTTATATCTATTTTATATTTTTTCATTAAAGAAGCAACTAATTCTACCAGACTATTATATGTTTTTGAATTGAATTTCCCTTTCCAGTCTGGGTGACAATCTTCTATTCCGATAGATTTTCTATTCATACTTCTTGATCCTGCATGAAAAGCTACTTCTTCGTCTGGAATACATTGTATTATTTCTCCTTTGAGTCCTATAATGTAATGGGCAGATGCTGTTGTTGTATGTGTTTTTGATAAATTATTAAAATAATTTCTGTTTGCCAGAGCTGATGTGTTAGGGTTTCCTACCCAATGAATTACTATGTATTGTATCTTATTTTGTTTTTCTCCGCTTCTGCAATACTTACTTTTAGTTAATAGATTCTTCGTTATCTCCATCTTCCTCATCTCCCTTATCATTATCTTCTCCATCTAAATCTAAACAAATATCTTCTTCCTCTTCCATCTCATCTTGCAATAATTGATTTTTTTTATCTTGTGCGTTAACTTGTATTGCTTTATCTCCTAATAAATAAGTTCCTATGACTGCCATAATTAATATAATAGTTTTACTTATTAAATTCCATATATTTGGTAAATTCCATATTGGGATTAATCCAACTATTAAAGCATTAATTATTGCCAATATATTTGTTGTATATTTCGCTATCTTTTTTATTTTTTCCATATTTATCCTCCCCTAATCATGAGATTTCTTCATTAAATATTCTTCTATCTGATTTATTCCTTCAGTAACAGGACCATTACAGCCCTGCTCCTTTAAACCTTTTAAACAAGCTAATATTCCATTTACAAGTATTAGCCTTTCTTCTTTGCTATCTTTAACTTCGCTTTTGAGTACACCTACTTCATTTTTTAATTCTGCTATATCCTTTGTGTTTTGATTTATTTTATCAAGTGTACTCTTTTTTAATACATTGTATATGTACTCAATAAATTTAATTATTCCAAATATAAGAGCTACTCCAGCACCTATTTGACCTAAAGTTATTGCTTCCATCTTAAGCACCTCCTAAATTATTTATAACTGTTTCTAAATCTTTTACATAAGTTAAATCTATTGTAGCAGGTACTGTGTCTTCACTACTTATATGAGTTACTGGTTTGTATGTTCTTGCTTTTTCTAGTGATTCTAATGCTTCTGTTTGTTCTTCTGTACATGGTAAGTCTACAGGTGTAGCTAATACATATATTAGTTCTACATTGTTATTAGATAGCCATGTTTTAAAAACATTAACATCTGTATTCCCATCACATATAAAAATATATTTAGCATCTAATTCTGTAGTTCCATAATAAGTCCTGATTATTGGTGGTTCTGGAGAACCATTAATTCCTCTTATGTTTGAAACTTTAAAATGAGAACACATCAAATTATTTTGAGGATTAGATGAATTTAAATTTGCATCTTCAAGTTTATATCTAAATCCTTGATAGCTTGTCGTATAAGAAAATGTTGTTTCTGTTCCATCAAATATTTTTTGTCCTATATAATGTCTTTCATACCAATTTCCATCTACTTTAACAAATGTGTCTTTATATTCTCCTATAGCTCTCATTGGTTGCTGACATGGTATAGTTATGTTTTGTTCTTCATAGGCAACAAAATTGGTTTTTACTGTTCCGTATTCTAGCTGTACCTTTATTGTGGCATTTGAAAAAGTATTGTTGCTATTATATAATCTTACTCTATAATATTTTGAGCTATCTAAAGTTCCAGTAGATTGCTTTGATAAGTTTGATTTCAAGCTTATATCAAAAAGATTACTCCAATTTTGCCCATCATTGCTTTGTTGTAATAATATAGATGAATTTCCTGTGTCTTTATCTGTATATCCAGTTACTTCTATTGAAAATACTGCACTTCCACTATTTGCTTGAAATGTTGGAAAAGCATAAGAAGTACTTGTTGTTCCATTGATTTTTATAATTCCTTCCTCTACTGCTATAGTTGCATTTCCTAATGCTGTTTCTGTAAAATCTTCTATTTTTGCTAAATTCTTATTCTGTACTTTCTCATTTACACTACCGCTATCTCCTGTGCTGTGTATCTCTTGTGGATATGATGGATTTGGACTTGCTATTCCTCCTGTGTATGGCTCGTATTCTCCCAATGCTGAACCTATAACAAACATAAAATCTGTATAGTCAATATAGTCATTTATATTTCCAGTTCCATCTCTGTTTGAATAAAGTAATAACCATACTGTGTCGCAATTTGCAGGAAATTCATCTAGTAATGTTATTGTGGCACTTTTATCTCCACTTCCAATTACACTAACATTTCCTGGTGTAACAGTTGCATTATTTTGATTTCCATAATATAAATATACACACCCTACATTACTTGCACTTGGTGTAATTTTACCTCCAAATGTTACTTGTTTTCCTAATAATTCAGAACCACCTATTTTAATTGCTAAATATTTGAACTGACCATCTACCGTTTGTTTTACTCTTACACCTGTATCTAATACTATTTTTTCTGTACCACTTCTAATTGCCGCTGCTTCTTTGTCAAATAAATTCTTCCCTGTGGTACTCTCCTGCTCACTATTTCCCTCTAGCTCTATGCTTCTTACTCTACTGTCTGCACTATCACTTAGGTCTATGCTTTGTCCGCTTGCTTGCCCTGTTAGTTGATTTTTTTCTGCGTCTTGTAAACGTTCTTGTAAATCAGGTATATTAATGTCATTTTCTACATCTTGAATTATTTCTCTTTTATCTTCTCCTGTCCAGTAGTCTACTCCTCTTTCAGGTGTATCTCCCTTTTCTCCTCTTTCTCCTTGTTCTCCTCTTATACTTCCGCTTTCATATACTGTCCCATCAGATAGATGAATAATTATAGTATAATTTTCACTAAAAGATATATTTGTTATGCCTACACCTTGTTCTCCAATAAACTCTCCGTTGTCAAGTTTTCTTTGTATTTCTTCTATTAATGTTTCTACTCTTTCTTTAATTATCTCTCTTGCTTCTTCGTTTTGCTGTCTGATATTTTCATTGTTTTGCCTAGATATTTCATTATTTTGCCTAGTCGTCTCATTGTTTTGTCTTGCTGTCTCTGCTTGTTCTACAGTTGGATTAACTCGATTAAATACTTCATTAATCATCTGTTGAACTTCTTCTACAGTAAAATAATCTACTCCCTTTATTGGTTTTATAATTGGAATAATTAAATTACCTAAATCAATTGATTTGTCCATCTTTCCCTCCTATTCATTTGAGATATGAGTTACTTCATTAGTCAATGTGAGTGTTCCAATTGCTAATGTTGCAACATAATCTCCACTTTTTATACTTATATCAAACACATAGGTTCCATAATTTAAGTTTGCTGTATCTATGTGTTGAATAAACACTTTATATCCGTCGTTAGCTTTTTGTATGTCTCCTGTAGAATATCTTTTTTGGAAAACAACTTCAGACGTTCCATAGCTTTTTTTAACCGTAAAATATAATTCGTCTTGCTCTTTCAATTCTATTAATTGTTTATTTTTATCTAATAAATTAAATTTAAGAGGAGGTGTGTCTCCTCTTGGAAATTCTATATCAAATTCTTTAGGTTCCATTTATACCTCCTTCATTCAATTTGTCTATAAGGTAGTCTAGATAGTCATATATTTTTTTGTTTTCTAGATCATATCTGTTAATTAATTCTTCAATTGTTCTCGGCGGTTGTCTATCATGTATGTTTAATTGTTTTGGCCTTTTAGGTTTTTCTATCATTGTTCCCTCCATAACAAAAAGGCCTCTATTTTTTAGAGACCTTCATATAAACTTTTCCATCTTTTACTGTGAAGTTTTTGTCTAGCTGATTATATATTGCTAATCTTTCTTCTTTTGTAGTAGCTATTTGATTAATGTATTGTGCTAACTTCTGTTTTTCATTGTTTTGTAGAGCATACGATTTTCCTGCTATTAGTAGCCTGTTTCCTGAACCAGTAATATTATTATTCAAATATGCTATAACCTTCTTTTTTCCGCTTCCTGTTATTGTTTTACCGTTCTTATCCTTGTCTGCACTAAATGCTTTGTCTGATGCTTCGTTTTTATAATTCAAATATTCTGTCATATTTATATTACTTTTACTTAACAAGTTATTATATAAATCATCATCTTTTCCAGTTCCGTTCGTGTAAATTATTTCTTTAGTTTTATTAGAATAACTCGAATTAGCTAATACCTTGTTCTTTTCGCTTTCTTTACTCATTCCTTTGGTTTTTGCTAGATAATTTAAATATTCGCTTTGTTTTCCTCCACCTTTTTCTATTGACTTCATTGTTGTATATAATGTTGATGGTTTTACTTCTTCATTTACCTTTTTAGCATAATCCATTTTGTTTTGTTCTTTAGCATAAGAATAGATATTAGAGATTGCTGTTTCCTTTTGTTCTTGTGTTAATCTGTTATAGTCACTTGTTTTTATAAAGTCTTCTATCAATTTATGTGATGTCTGTCCATAATTCTTCGTAAACTCTGCATATTCTTTATTATTTAATCTATATGTCTGTTTATTTAATTGTACTGTTTTTGTTAAGATATCAGGAAGTATAGAACTATTGTGATTTTCTTCATATAGTTTGTTTAGTTCCATATCTACCTTATCTGTAGATACCTGTTTTACTGTTGCAGGATTTACAAAATTGTTAATTGCTCTTAATGGTAAATTGACTTCTTGTTTGACTTCTTTTCCCCATATATCTGTCTTAATAGGTAATGTTTGTCTCAATCCAGGGACTTTTGCTTTAATCTGATTTATTGTTTGATCTACCGCTTTTCCTATAGTTCCTTTTGCTGTTGATTTCGTTGTCCTTTCGTATTCATCGCCTGTCTTTGCTACTTGTCCCATTAGTGTTGGAAAGAATTGATTTACATAGGATTTACCCATATTAGTCATCATATTTCCTAAACTTCCTAAATTATCAGAAGTGTTGTAAGACGATAATGCGCTTGTCAATCCTGAAATCATAGACATCTCACTCATAGGGTTTATTGCAGTTGCCCCTGCATTTAATAAGTTGCTAGCTCCCTTTATTGCTTGGTTTAGTCTGTCTTCTTCACTACTCTTTTCTGTACTTTTTTCAGTATCTTCTTGATTATATAGTTTAAATGTTTCAGCGCCTATAAATAAAGGTATTCCAGTAGGCGCAAGCCAATCTAGAGAGTATGTTTTTCCTGCTATTTCTATTGAATAACTTTGCTTTCCTTGTTCTTCATCATATTTTTCCTTGTCTTTATCGTCTCCACCGCTTGCTTTCAATATTCCTGCTTTTGCAAGTGCATATCCTGCTAATGCTATTCCTGTTCCTGTCATTCCTTTAGAAAGATTATCTATATATTGATTTATTGAAAGGTTTCCTTTTCTAAGATTTACTACATCTAGAGTAGCAGATTTTGCTATTTGTAAAGGACTATATTCCATTCCTGCTTTTGCCACATTCATTGGAGTTTTCTTAAATGGTAAAAGTGCATCTACGAAAAATTTTGTTACATTGTTTTTGTTTTGGAATTGTGTTATCGCTGATGCTATTGCACTCGCTTGATGGAATGTTGCTTCTTTAGCTTGTTGTATAGCGTAGTTTCTTGCTTTTCCAAGTTGTGCATCTGTTATGTTGTCTACATCTATTTTATTAGCTGTAATATAATCTGCTAGTGCTTTTTGATATCCTGCTTTTAGGCCTATTCCGTCTTCTGCAGATAACAATTTGTCATTTAAGTTGAATAGTCTGCCTAGAGTGTTTTCTAATCCATCTGACTTAAATGTTCTTCTTGCATTCTGTAGTCTAGATTGTGGATTATATTTATTTTCATTAAGTTCTAGCCTTGATTGTACTTCCATATTTCTAAAATCTTGTTTTACAAAATCTCTTGTCTTTTTACTTGCAATGGCTAAAGTTTTTGTTCTTTCCATATCTGGATTAAATTTGCTTACAACGTCTTCTATTCCTCCTGCAATCTTGTCTTTTACTCTTTGCATTTTTCCCATTGCTACGTTTCCAACCATGTTTCTAATATGTGTTCTTGCATTCGCTAACATTGAGAAATATCTCCAACTATCTACTTTTTCTAGCATACTTTGTGGAACTTGTTTTCCTAACTCCTCATAGACTTCATCAATGTTTTTATACATTTGCTCTTGATTTTCAGAGTTCATTATCTTATCTATCATTTCAGGCGTTAGATTAAATAAATTTACTTTGTTCGTTATATCTTGACCTTGTTTATTTATAACTTGTAAGTTTCCATCTACGTCTGTGGTTATTGTTCCACCTTTTCTTTTAGCAAGTTCTTTATTCATTTTGTCTACTGATCTTTGAATCCATGTTGCTTGTCCTTGTGGTGTTTGATGATTCAACATAGACAATGCCTGTACTGTTTGGCCTGCTGAAGTTCCTGCCATTGCAGTTGCTTGAATCGCTTCTTGTAACTGTTGTTTATTTCCTGTTTTAGAAAAATATTGTATTAATCTTTCTCCTACTGCTATGTCTACAGAACTTATCTTCTCCCCATTCATTGCTCTACTTAATAATGATTGTAGCTCTGTTTCTGGGCTAGATGCCATTATTCTTTGGTCTGCTTGTGCTAGTTGGCCTTTGTTTGTTTCTGGAGTATAAGTATCTGTTCCCATTAAGTCTCTTGCAATAGATTTTGCTTCGGCTGTTGTTTGATTACTTTCTATAATACTTCTATAATGCTTTCTGAATTTTTGATTGTTTTCAGGTCTTTCTATTTCATTCCAATTTATAGTCTCGCCTTTTGTATTTTGTGTGTTCTCTTGTTTCTGTTGTGTATTCTCTTGCTTCATTGGTAATTTTACTTCTTGTTTTTCTTTCATAGGAAGTCGTAAATCTTTCAAAGGTGTCCTTGTTCCTTCTTTTCCTATTCTTCTGGTTAAGTATTCATCAAAACTTTCATTAGTTTTACTAAATTTATACTCATTTAAAGATTTTAGGATATCTGCTCTTTCGTTTTCATTATTTCTGTCATATTCAATAGTTTTTATTCCTCTATCTTTTAGTTGTTGTTTTACCTCTTTGCTTACATCTTTTGGAATTACTATAGCATCTATTTCATCAAATCCTACTGCTCTTTGTGGTTTTGCTTCAAAGTAATTTGTTGGTAAATTTGATAAATTTTTAATTAGACTAATAACCCTTTGTGCTTGATTTTCATTAATTTTTATACCGTTTGTATCAAATTGAGATATTACGTTTTGTTCAGTAATTTTTTTGTTACTAGCCATTTTTCTTGCTATATTTTTCATAGCATCCTCTATTGATTTTTCTCGCCAAACATATCCATCAATACTTGATTCAGCATATTTATCTAAAATACTATTTTCTATATCTCTAAATTCGGTATTGTATTTATCTAATATTTGTTTGTGTTCCTCTTCGTTTTGTGTCATTAAAAGATTTTCGTTATTTTTTATATCCTTGATATTTTTAAATCTTTTACTTGCGTCTCCTGCTATTTCATTAATTCCTACTCCCCATGTACTTTCTTGCCCTGTTCCTTTATTCTCGTTCATTATCTTAACTATATTGTCTAATGTATATTCTTCGTACCTTTGATTAAAACTTCTAGGAGTTCCTGATGCTGTATAGTAATCTTTATTATTTCTAATATATTTTTCTCCATACATAGGAGATATTAATTTTTTTACATAATCCTTATATTCTTTTGATTCAACATCAACTGCTTTTTCTTTTGCTTCTTTTGTAGCATACTCATCTAGCTGTTGTTTCCCCTTTAGCTCTTGTACTGCATTTAAGTCTCTTATAAAATAATCCCAATGATTAAATCCAGGATAATCTTTATAGAATGATTCTGCTTTTTCTCTAGGTATTTTTGCTTCTTTCATTATGTCTTCTACAAATAAATTATGTACGTCATTATAATATTTTTTATAAGTATCAGTACTGTATTTGTCTGTATAACTTAAATCTACCAATTCCTTATGTTGGTTTATAAAATCCTGTAATGAATCTTGTTTTAAGTGTGTAAAGCCTTTAAAATCCCTATAAACAGGTTCTATCTTTATTCCTTTTTCTTTTAAATATTTGTCTATTATATTTTCATTTCGTCTTAATTTTTCAACTGCATCCTCTATACTTATTTCTTTATAGTTTTCTCTTAAATTCCATTCTTCTATTCCTGTATTTTTTGAAACTTCTTTTAATCCACTTTCGATAATTTTATTTACAACATTAGGAGTTCTTGCTGTGTAAGCATCGCTTGAATAAATTTTATTAGCTTTGTCTAAACTTGGATCAATAGTATTTTTATTAAATATAACAGAAATATCTCCAAAATTCGTATGTGGTTGATTCGTTACTGCTATGCTTGGCACAGCGAATCCACCTAGTTCTAATACCCCTTTTAATTTGTCTTCTGTGAGATTATGAATTGCTAGAAGACTTTTCCCATCATTATTAGATTCTGCATTTAAAACAACTTTCTTACCTGTTTTGTTGTCTTTCATTGCTCCATCTGTACTTACTGAATATCTGATGTCTTTATTTATAGTAGGTTTTGTATTATCCGTATTTTTAAATTGATTTGAATTAAATGTAATATAATCCGTGCCTAATTGTTTTCCTACTGAACTTCCATAAGCTCCTTCATCATAAATATTTTCAATAATTATTCCATCTGCATCTATTGTTCCTTCATCAATAGCGTCTTCAATTGCTGACACTATATCAGCAGTTGATGTCCTTATTTTTCCTTGTTCTCTCCATGTTGACGAACCATGCTCCTCTAAAAATTCTTTTACGTTTTCTATATTATCTATCTTAATATTGTCTATATCAATTTTCGACCAAACTTCTTTGTTTGCATCAATTCTTATTGGATTTTGGATATCTACATACCCTTTATAAATTCCATCATTACCTGTATAAGTATCAGCAACATTTTGATTATCTGTGAAATAATTGACATTTCTTTTAAATTCTGTGAATCCTGGATTAGGAGTTCCATGATATACTTCTAATAATTCTCCTTTTTCATTTCTTACCACAGAATCTTTAAAATATTCTTTTTGTTGTGGGCTTAAAATTCTTCCTTTGTTGTCTTTTGCAGGTTTTTTATAATCTAAATATTGTTGTGCCACTTCTCTTTTATATTGTAGAGGAGACTGGTTTTTAGTGATTCTACTATAATTAGAAGTTTGTGCATCTTTCAAAATATCTTTCCAATGTTGGTCTGTTTCATTTTCTATAGCATTTCTTAAAAACTCATTCATATTTTTAATATCTTTTACATTTTCAGGCAAAGAAAAAGAACTCTCTTTAGAGTTCCTTACATTTCTGATATCTGTACTGCTACCTGTATCACTTCCGCTTCGCTGACGTGTTCTTTTCGTATTGATATCAGATATTTCATCATTGCTAATTGTTGTTCTTTCGTTTTCAATATTCTGCTCAAATGACCTGCTATATCTGGTCTCTCCCCCTGTTCTATCATTTCTTTTATTAATTCTTCCTGCATCTACATCAGTCTCCTTTGACATTACCTTAAAGTCATCAAATCCTTTATAATAAACTGTATACTTACCATTAGTTACTTCTACATAATTAATTCCTGGTTTTATATTAGAATCACTGTTTATTATACTTCTTAAAATTTGATATTCTTGGTCTCCTAATTTCTTCTCTATTACATTATTATACTCTTTTTCGTTAAATTTTGCAACTGTTTCTATATAATGTCTAATTTTACTTGAATTATTTTCATAATTTCCTTCCTGTGCAAATGCTTTTTCGAACTTATTTCTAACATCTTTCCAGAATAAATATTCTGCATCTTTTCTGTTTTTAAAAGTATCTATTTTGTCTACAATCCAATCATAAAATCTTTGTGCTATATTCCTATTTGTGTTTACTAGCCTGTTTATTTCTTCTTGTGTTCCAAACTTTGTCTGTAAAACTTTTGCAACAGCTTCTTCTTCTATCATACTATTAAAATCTGCATCTTCTCTACTATAAGCAAAGTTTCCATCTTGATCTCTAATTTGTAAATAAGATTCCTCTAATTGTGCTTTATATTTTTCAAAATTTACATCTTTTTTTAAGTAGTCTAATACTGCTTTAGATAACTCTCCAGACTCTTTAGTATTACTTGCAATTAAATCATGTGTTAATTCATGTATTGCCATTTCTTGTAATATTGTATGTTCATTAGCTTTAGGATTCAATACAATTTCTCTAGATATTACTTTTCCATTTTCATCTTTTGTTAAAATATATTTTCCACCTTCATCTGCAGAGTTAAAGTAACTTTCATCAAATCTTGCCTTTATACCTCTTTTTTCTAATGCTTTTTGCGAATTTTGTATACTAATATTTTTAAAATCTAAATTATACTTTTCTGCACTACTAATTAAGTTATCTGTTTCATCTATAATAACATTTTGTATTGGTGCTTGTTTTATTGGTGGTTGTTCTACAGAATATTTTTGATTTAATACAGTATCTAACTGTTGTAACTTCTGTCCTTTTGCACTTTCATATATTGTATTAATCCAATCATCACTTGTAAACTTCTCAAAACTTTTATGTTCTTTGGTTCTGTTGTCATATCTGGTTATATTCTTTGTAGGTTGTAAATCAAACCAACTTCCGTATGCAATATTATCTATTTCTGCTTTAGGTAGATTAGATGCTTCTAATCCTATTTGCTCTGCTACTTGTTTCCATTGTCCTACTGTTCTTCTACCATTTCTATTTGCTGCAACTGCATCAAGAGCATTGTTTACTACATCATTATTGTACTGTATTCCTGTAGTATTGTTTTGTCTTTGATATTGTGCATAAGTCTTCTTTCTTGATTGACTTTCTGTAAATCTTTCGCTCTTGTATACTTCTTCTAATTTATTTTTTGTTTCTGTTTTTATATCTTCGTTTATTTGGTTTAATGCTTCTTGACTTGGTGCTGTTTCTATAAACTGTTTCATCTGATTAAATGTGTTTTCATCATAAAATTGTCTCACCTTATCTAGGTTACTACTCGTTTGTGTTTTGGCCTGTGTTTCTGCTTGCGAGGTTGCGTTTTGAGGCGTTTTTGTTTCTTGGTTAATAACTTGGTCGCCTATCTTTTGTTTTTGCTCGTTTTGTATATTTTGAACATTTTTTGAGTAAGTGTCCACATCTATATTTGATAAAGATTGAATTTGTTTTTCTTTCCATAATAGTTCTTGTTTTAACTCGTTCTTTTTATTAATATTTTTTTCTTTTTTTATTTTCTTTTCCAGACTTTTAGCTTCGTTGTTTAAATCTTCAATTTGGCTTTGCATATCTTGTTGCATTCCTACTTTATTGATTGCATCACTCCAAGTATTGTTACCATTTTTATTTTGGATTGTTCCTGATGTTATTTGTCCGCCTGCTGCTACTAATGATGAAAGAGAAGCTGTCAACGCTTCATCTATAGCTTCGTCCCAATTCCAATCTTTAGAAAACTTTGCTCCTTTGCCACCATTTATTTCATCTGCTCTATCTATTATTCTATCTAATACTTGATTTCCAACATAAGATATGATTTCTTCTGCACCTTCTCCTGCAGCACTAACTCCTGCTCTTGCTAGAGCTTTTCCTGTTCCTGTCGTTATTTTACTAGCTAATTTATTAGCTAGTCCTTTATCTAATCCACTTTTTCCAAAAAAGCCAAAAAGTTTCTCGCTTAATGCTTCTATTCCACCTGAACCAATCATTTTTGCCCATGCTTGTCCAGACGTTACATTTTCTTGACTATATACTTCTGGAGCAACTCCTCCTGCTGCACTAGTAAACATAACTACTCCTGAAGCAGGCCCAGTAGCTGCATATCCTCCAATTTGGCCTAAAGAGGTTGAAATGTCTCCTATTGTTTTTCCTGCTACTGAATTTTTATTAACATCTTCTTTTGCCCCTCTTAACATTTTATCAATAGGAGCCTCTTGCGTTGCAATATTCTTTCTTACTCTTTTAGCAAAATCTGTATGCCCTGTCTTTTCAGCAATTTCCGCACCTGTTGCTGCTACAAATTTTCCTATATTGCTTCCTATTCCTCCAACTCCTTGTGCAAAGCTAACGCCTATATCTCCTATTGTGCTACCAACTGTTTTTGAAACATCTCCAAATTGATATCCATCATCAAAAGCATTTGATTTTTTTGCAATATTAGATGCCTTACTGCCTACACGCTTTGCTGTTTTGGACATTTTGTCAGCAATATATTCTCCACCATCTAGACTTTTAAGATTTACATTGTCCCTTATTTCTTGTGCTTTTGTTCCGACATTACTAAAAAACGAACTTATTTTTTGCCATGTAGATTGATTTTGTTTTTGTTTGTTAGTTTCTTCTTGTGTAACAACTCTTATATTATTTGGATTGCTTGTCAACTGCTGTATTGCACTCGGTTTTATTGTTCTATTATATGTTACAACATTGTTTGAATTTTTTGTAGATTGAGTACTTTCTTTTTTCTGTTGTTGCTGTTGTTGTCTTTTTTTCTCTTCTTCCTCTTCTTTTTTCTTATTTATTCTATAGCTTTTATATTCTTCCCAACTCTTTGCCATACTATTTCTCCAATCCTAACTTATTATATAAATTCTTTGCATCTTTTTCTGAAATAGTGCCATTTTCATACGCTCTATAAATATATTGCCTTGCTCCTGTTTTTGCTACCGCTTGAGCTAATCTTCCTGTTTTTGTTTTCTTAAGCATTGCATCTACAGTTTCTAGAATTTTCTTTAAAGCTTCATTGTTATTACTTTTTTTTGTTGTATTATCATCATCAAGATTTATACTGCTGCTAGTAGTACTTGATGATGTTTTTCCTGAACTTCTTCTAGATGAGCTTCTTCCACTACTAGCCCTAGCTTTTTTTGACAATTCATATTCCTTCTGCCATTGTGAGTCTGATACTTTGTCTCTACTCTTTTGATAACCAAATGACTTTTGCCATTGAGAATCTGAAACTTTATCCCTAGCAACTTGACGATCATAATTCTTCTGCCATTGATTATCTGTAACTCTATCTCTAGCAACTTGATAATTGTAATTTCTTGTATCTTGAGCTTTCTTATAATCAAATTCTGTTTGCCAGTTGCTTTGTGCCAACGCATCTTGCTCTTTCTTATATAAGAATTGTTCCCTATTATTTCTTAAATCGTATTCTTCACTTAATAATTGCATTTTTTGTTTATATAATTCTAGTGCATTTTGAGCAAGTGTTATATCCCCTTGTTGTCTTGCTTGATTTATTTGAAAATCTACATCTGCTTTTAAATCTCTAGCATTATTTAGTGTGCTTGTTATATTTTGTTGATATGTATTATATAATCTAGACATTGTTGTCTCTGCATACCCACTATTAGCTAATCCTTGTCCTGCCAAGCTTTCCGCCTGTTGTCCAAACGGATTATTAGCTTTCCTATAATCTTGATATAAAGCCCTATTTTGTTGCATTGCTTGCTTATCTATATCTGCTTTTTGTCTTTCCAAACTGTCTACTTGCATTTGAGTTTGTTTGTTTATAATGTCATTTTGTTTTTGTAAAGACTCATCTATCATGTTTTGTTTCTGTGAAGTTAATCTCTCAATATCTTCATATCCTGTGTCCATCTTCTACCTCCTTTATGCTGTTCTCTTCCACATGTAGCATGTAACGTATGGTTGTAGGTTGTTGTGTGCAGCATTGCTACCAGAAGTTCCAGTCTCTACATTGCTTGCTCCTGTAGTAGCTGATGTAGTATTTACAGTATGTGTATGGTTGTTTAAGCTGTGTGTATGCCCTTGTCCACTTCCTGTAAATCCTACATCCCCACCTTGTCTAGTTTCTGCTGTTTTGCTATCTTCAATAATTGATGAATTATCATCATCTGTAAAAACATAATGTTGCCCACTCGAACTTGAACCAGGCCATGATCTTTTAGTTGAATTAACAGAAATATTATTTTTGCTAACAAGGAATTTATATCCGCTACTACCAGTTCCATGGCTGTGATAATATCCTATAAAACTATGATCGTGGCTAGGTATCTGTGCTATGCTTAATGCTGTGCTTCCTGTATTTCCACTTGATTGACCTGTCCCATTGGCTTTGTCATAACTGTGTGTGTGATTATTTAAATTGTGTGTATGTTGTGCCATTTCTCCCACACTTAATGTATGAGCTTTTTCTCCCCCTGTTTTTTCTACTGTATTAAACTCTGTTTCAGAAGCGCTTACTCCTACAGGGACTCTTCCTGCTCCCCATGACACCCAAGTTCCTCCAAATATTGTTTCAGGATTCACATTGTTTACACTCATATAAATTGATCCTACTGGGTAAACTTTATTTAACATTCCACTTATTTCTGTTGAATTTCTCTGAATAATTTGTCTGATATTACTTTCTTTTGAGTCTAGCTCTTCAGTTAAAACATCATTTATGTATTCTTTTAATAAGGTTCCTACTTTGTCAAATTCTCTTTTTAATTCTGTTGATGATTGTGCTGGCTTATCTGCCAAACTTTGTATGAAATTAGTTGCACTTGTGAATTTTGTTAATGACATTCTTTTTTCCTCCTATCTCTTAACATATCCGCCCTCAAAGGCTTCTATAATCGCATCATATATCCCAAATGGTTTGTCTAGTTCATCACTATAGAATTTTAGCTGCAACTCTACAAACTTTTTCTCTTTTATTTTGTACACTATATTTGATACTACATCTGTAGTAAACGCAAAGTTTGTAAAATCTATGTTTTCAAAATCAAAACCACCACTTGCATATTCTTTTATAAACTTGTCCGACATTGTCTTATTTGTTTTTTCTGCTATCTTTACTTTTCCGTTTGGTATAGTCTTAATTTTTGCAACTCCTCCACGTTTATTTGTTGTCTTGTATTTATTTCCATACCCAAAATTATCCATAGGTGTAGTCCAATGACTCTGTATTATATTTCCTTCGTCATTAGTTCCTTCGACAATAAAAATAGAGCCGTTTTCAGCTCCTATAAATAAACTTCCATTATATTCTTTCAAAATAGTTGCTTGTGTATTGTTAAACTCCCAATAATACCACTCATATTCATATCCGCTTACACTTTGATATAGTTGTCGTATGTCTCCTAAATAAACATGAGAATTTACAAGTATTAATAAATATCCATTCCATTCTGCTAGCATTGATTCTTCAAATCCGCTTTCATTAATTAACTTATTATCTACTAAACTACTTTTATGTGTTAATAATTGTTGTGACGCTATGTCGTTACTTGCAATTCCTTCTAATCCAGTTTTACTTATAAATACAATGTCGTCTTTATAATTTATTGCATCAGAATAACAACCTGTAGAAACATTACCTTGAAAATTAGGATAAACCTTTCCTGTAGTGTCTGTTGTTGCTGTATGATAGAATATAGTGTCCCTTTCTTGTGATGGTTCTTTAAATACCCATAATATATTATTTCCTACTACCAAAGCCTTAACTTTGCTTTCATCTGTTCCATCTTGATAATATGCAAGATCACTTACATAGTTTGGTGTATTTAATTGACTATGAAATATAGCATTCGGATAATCTGGATTCCCTGTAAAGAATAATCTTCTGTCAAATACCACAATTTTTGTGCATTTTGATATTCTATCTATATATCCTGCCACACTCTTGCTAAATGTTATTTCTACATTATCTGTTCCACTTAATGCAGGTGCAGTTGGTGCAGTATTAAATGTTATTTTCCCTGCTAAAGCATTTAGTGTATAATCTGTACTTGCCACAACTGTATCGTTTACTTTTACTTCAGTTATATTTGTTATATTAGTTGTATCTAAATAATAATCTACTGAAGTTCCATCTGCTACAAATGAATTTTTTCTTAAGGGTTGCAGTACATTTACATCTTGATATGGTTCTCCTCCTCCGCTTGGAGAACGTGATATTGTTGTCGTTGGTATATATGGACTATCATCGGAAACATTTTTTAGAGTTGTCCCATCGTATACTAAATAATTCAATCCATCTACTATGTATAATTTTTCATTAAATATAACAAATGAACTTTTTACATCATTCATATTGTTTTTTAGTATTGTGTTTGTTGGTGCATCTGGGAAATTACTCCATAGATATAAGTTTGTTCCTGAATGAATTAATACTTTGTCTTTATAAAAATATATGCCATTTATTCTGCCTGTAAAATTAGCGATTTCTCTATATCCTGGCCTTGTCTCTATACAACTTCCTTGTGTGTCTTTATAATTTTTCCACACGTTTAAAGCATCTGGGCTTCTTGATAATAAAACTAAAGAAGGATCGTTAGCAAAATCTACTCCTCTAAAACTAGAGTATGTTCTTCTTAAAGGTACACTTCTCATTAAATCACTCCCTCTTCACAGGTTATTGATATACTACTTCTTGCCATATCCCATGCTTGCATTTTTCTTTGATACTCTGAAAGAAATGCTGTATAGTCTGCACTAGGATCAGTTTTTAGAATGTCATTTGCTACTAAATATGGAACTATCATTTGAGCATCTTGATCTATCTCTAGTGAAAAATCATCAGAAGTCTCTTCAGTTATTACTGTTGGATAAATAAAATATTCTAAAACATATTTATAATTTGATGCCCTGCTTATATATATTTTTCTTCCTAATGTGTAATAATCAGGTGCTACTTGGTTATTCTCTTCATCCATAGCAATCACTCTTTTTTGTTGGTACATATTGCTTGGCAATGTATATTCCTCATATCCTGTTCCTTCTTCACCGATATCTTTTAATACTTTTGTCTTTAATATCTTCTTTTCTTGACTTAATTCTTGATATGCAGGTGCATACACTAAATTTAATCTTGCAGCTATGTCCTCGTCTTCAGTCAAGTACTGATTATTTGGTGCATATTCTTCAATTAATGCTAATGTTATTTTCTTGTTTTCTCCTAATGTCATATCTTCCTCCTTAATCAAATTTCAAGCAGTTTAAATCTTCTTTTACTTCTTCTACTGTCTTTGGCTCAAAATCTGGTAAAATATATCCTTGTCCGTCTTGCCATAATAACCTTGTCCCTTCAGGCAAATCAATTTCAAGTTTTGAGTATTCTTTGATTTTTGCTCCATTATGCTCTCTCTCGTCATTAACTTCTGTTGTGAACTTTGTTCCTTTTATTGTTTGATGCACTTTACCATCTTCAGTCACATCATCTACATCTGTATCTTTTGTTACTGTTAATCCTAAAAATTGGTAGTATTGAGGTTTAATCATATATCTTTCTACATGATCTTGTGGTTTTATACCTTTGCATACTTTTTTTTCTTCTTCCATAATCTTACTTCCTTTCCGCTTTTGTTAGAGTCGAACTAACCTTGTCCCATAAAGCGATATAAAAAGGGAGAACCAGTCTCCCTTTAACTATGCAGGTATTGTTTCTGATAATGCATATATTTGCTCTGGTCTTACAACTTTTGCTCCATATACATACAATCCTTTTACAATATCTCCAAATCCTTTTTCTTTTTCTATTGCTTTTACAGTATCAACTCGTCCTGCAAATGCAACTGCTTTTGAAGTTCTTATAATGTTATATCTTACATGGTCTGTTGTATTTACTGGTAATAAGTTTTCAATACATACCATTACGTTGTTATATTTTCCTACTGCACCTTTCTTAGCTAAATCAACATTGTTTGTTAATGTTTCTGTTAATGCTTGTCTTAAGAAAGAATACATTTTTGGAGAAAATTCTCCATATAGGTCATCAGTTGGTTTTACGTTGTTTGTATATAAAGCAACTAATCCTTCTTCTACTTTTTCTACTGCATTTGTTTTTGATGGTGTAAATGCTGCACCTTTTGCTACTGTTGAACCAGTTTTTTCTATTTCAGCTTTTATAATAGAAGCAACATACTTATCTCCTTCTTCGTGAAGTGATTTAGCGCATTCTCTTGTATCATTTTCTAAAACTCCTGGAATAGATTGAGCTTTATCAACATTATCAAAATATCTTGCGAAGTATTTGAATTGGTCAATTACTAATTCTTGATCAACTCCATCTACATTCTCGATATTGATATCTGTTCCTGGTACATAAGTTCCAATAGTTGGTGCTACTGAACCTGTTATTTTTAATTTGTTTCCTGCTTTGATTTCTCCTTCAAATTGATAATCGCAATGTGTTCTTAATCCTGTTAAAGTATCTAGAGCATTTTGTATTTTTTTGCTCCATAAAGTTTGTTTAAATACTGCTACTGACATATTTTTCTACCCTCTTTCTTTATTTTTTGTACCATTGCAACCTTGATTTATCGACTATTTCCATTATCTTTGGATTGCTTAAATCCTCGTCTGTTAATTTGTCAAAATCCTCAGGGCTGTAATAGTCTTTTATTTGTTTTACTTGTGAAGTTGTTTTTGCACTTCCTGGACTATATGGTTTTTCAACTTTAGTCCCATTTACCTTAGTAAATATCTCGTAAATTTTTGAGATATCTGTTTGATCATTGAATTGATTACTAAATTCTTTAAACTCATTTGTTTCTAGTACGTTTGAGTCATATCCTTTTGCTTTCAATTCTTTAATATTGTTTCTTCTTGTTAGCTCTGCTCCTAGAATATTAAATTCTTCGGTTTCTCTTACAGTTCTTTGTTCTCTTGGAATATTAGCTATTCTATTAGCTTCTTCTTCCATATCTTCGTATGAAAGTTTCATAAACTGGTTAGCTCTTGCTTGTCCCAATATTCTTTCATCTTCTTCGCTGTAATTGCTATACTCAGGAATGTCTAATCCATTTCCTTTATAAAAATCAGCTGTTTCCTTTATGGCTTCATCTAAACTATTAGTGCCTGTTCCAGCTCTTACGATATCTTCAAGATACTTATATTTGCGAAGTGTTTCTTTCTCGCTACTTTCTCTTGCTCTTCTATCTCGGATAAGCCTTTCTTCTACTTTTTCTTCAAAAAGTTTATTAGCTCTTTCTTCGATTTCTTTTTCGATATCTCTTTCTTGAGTCTCTTCGGTTTCATTATCTTCACTAGTATCGATATTTACTTCCTCTAACTCTTCTTCTGATGTTTCAGGTACATCAGTTGTTATGATTTCTTCATCTTCCATAACTAAACCTCCCCATTTAAAGTCCGTCGACTATTAATTCCTTGCATCTTTTATAGTCATAAGCACGTTTTGGACATATAAAAAAGAGAGTTATTCACTCTCTTCATTATCTGGTTCTTCTTGTGTGGCTTCATATCCACATCTTTTACATTGCAATTTCATCTGGTTGTTCTTGACTTCCTTGACTGACATCTCCACCAGTTGGCATTGAGGACATTTCATTCTCTCCACCTCCTTGTAATTGCATTACTTGATTCATTGCACTACTCAATTGATTTGCTTCCATTTGCATTTGTGTTAGTCTTGCTTGGTTCTCTTTTCTTCTTGTTACTATTTTCTCTAATGTTGCTTTTGGCATTACTGCATCTGCAGGTAAGCTATCTACATATTCTTCAAATGTTATTTTGTTATTCATAAATAGATTCTCTAAACTCAATTCTTGTGCGTATCTATCATAACTTCCTCTTGGTGTTATATCTACTTTAATATGTGGTTCTAGTTTTTGTAATGTTTCGTATGAGATTACTCCAGGTTCTTGAACTATATTGCCCTCGCTGTCTTTTTTCTCATACATTATATTCATTCCTTTTACTTCATAAGCTTTCCACATATCAAACCATATTCTCGCTAAATCCTCTACAAACGTCTTGTAGTTTTCTACTTGTTCGCCTAAAGGCTGTTGACTTGCTTGTTGAACTGCTAATATGGCTTTTCCTGATGCTTGTGTTGGATCCACGTTACCTGTTGCTGTGTCTCCTGCTCCCTCTAAATCTCTTGTATTTGCTTTCATTTCAGCTGATAAGTTCGCTGCATCTGGACTCATAGAAGCTGGATATATATATCCTATAGCTTTTCTTACATCATCAACAGTCGCTCCACCTTTTATTGCTATTGCACCGCCTACTTTACCTAACTCTTTTGCATTTGCTACTAGTTCTTGATTATATACAAGTTTTTGGAATGCTCCTATCTTTACTGCTAAAGCTCTTCTTGCATCTATTTTATTTATCTCTATCTGATTAGGTATTATACAGGCTACTGCTCCTATTCCTCTTGAACTGCCTTTCTTTTCTTCCCAAATACAATGAGCAATAGGATATAAATTCATATTAGTTGCTTTTTCTTTTTCTAGTTCTACATGTTTAGTTCCTTTAGTGTAATATACTTTTCCATTCTTTTTATAATACTTTAATAAAACTAAACACATTGGATTTACTTCATCTGTTATTCCGGTATATCCTGCTTGTTCTTGAACATCTGAATCTGGCAATATAAGTTTTACTTCTGATTCTTCTATACCTAACTCTCTTGCTTTATCTTTTACTTGTGATACTGGTTGTCTATATGCAATAATAATATACGGTTGACTTTGTATGTCTGAACTATTTTCATTACCATAACAGATATTGTTTTTATCAATTACTTCTGCGATTACTTCATCCTCAAAATATGTATGAACTATACCTTCTGCATTTATACAAGCATCTTTTGAAGCTTCTCTTACTTTTTGGTCTGCTTTTTGTAATTCCCATACTTTTGCTATGTGGCCATTTAATACTTTACAAAGCTGTTCTAATGCTTGTCCTTCTTCTATTGTGTCATATATGTTTGGATTGAATATTATTTCATAATGATTTTGTGTTATTACTCCTAGTTTATATTTTACAATAGGTTTTACAATATTGAATACAACAGGTTGAATATCTCCTAGCTTTGCGCCTTCCCATTGATTGCCATGATAAAAATTATAATTCTTTTCTGTTTCTGTATATAAATTATGTGATCTATTGAACATTACTCCCTTTTGATACTCTACCCATACTTTGGTTACATTTTCTTCTTCTCTATAATCCTGTTCCAACATTTCTCAACTCCTTTTGTCCTTGTGGTGTCCCATCATAATTATTGATGTTATCCAATATCTTATTAAGTTCTTCTATCTGCTCTTTGTTTGCTTCTTCTACTTTCTTAGTCTCTATTTTTTCTTTGATGGAAGTTATTGGATTCTGTATGGGCTTTGGACTATTTATCCTATACCCACAAAAAAATCCTAAGCATAAACAAGCTATACATAGGATTGTATAAATTAAACTAACCATTTTTCTTTCTACCTCTCTTTGCAGGTTTAACTTCTTCTTTCTTATCAGCAACTTCTTCTTTCTTTTCTTCTGGTTTTCCATACCATCTTTCTCTAAATAATTTCTTTTTCATTTAATTTCCTCCTTTAAAAATTTTATAAAATCATCTTCTATCTTTTTAAAACCTTTTGGATCTTTTCTTTTCTCTAAACTGTATTGAATTAATATTAATAATGGTATAAGATTTAAAAATATTCCTAAACCTATTCCTCCTATTATTACACTTATAAATTCATTCATAGATTATTCCTCTACTTCCTTCCAATCATTAGCTAACATATCTGCTTGGCTTGCTAACCACCCTAATTGAACCCCTGATGTTCCTACAAAAGCAATAGCACAATTCCCTATTGCATCATGTTCTGCATTTATTGTTTTTCCATTTGCATTAGTGTAACTAATACACATAGCCAATTCAATGTATTGTTGCTTTCCATTCCAGCCTTCTCTTTGAACTTTTTTACCTTCCTTAATTTTTTTAATAGCTTCATCAAATCCCACTTTTTACCTCCTAAAATACTGTGATAATACTTTCCGCATCATCTCTTTTTTCTTTTTCAAATCCAAACTCTACTTCTATTGCTCTTTGAATTTGCTCTATCTCTTGTATTTCTTTTTTCATACTTTGTTGAGTTCTTATATCATAAGCTATCGCTAATGCCATTATTAAGTCATCATGATATCCTACTTGTGCTTCTGCTCTTCCTTTTTCATTCTTTATAAAAGTAAGGCCTTCTTTTAATGTATCTATATCTACTAATAATTCTATTGACTCTTTAACAATCGCTTGCAGCTGTCCTAATATTCTTGGTCGGCTGACTGTTGTAGTTTTAAAACCATAACTCTTTTCTGTTTTCTTTGTGTATTTATCTTCTTTTACTCTTACATATTGTTTTGGATATTTTAACCTCTCTAGCTCTTGTATAGGAAAAGTAGAATAATTTGCTTCAATTCCTATTAATGCTTTATTGTAATACATTCCTAAGCAATACATCTGCCTTGTATATGTTACTTCGTCATACTCTTGTCTTAATACTGCTACCTGTCTTCCTGTTGTATTATCTAGCACTTGTCCTATAAAATAATCGCTTCCTTCTCCTGCTGTGTCTCCTGAAAGAACATATGGATAAAATTTTTTTGGTTTTTCATATATCTTTATAGGCCCTTCTTTGTCTTCTACCCACTTTATATTTGATATCTTAATCCCATTATAATTAAAATCAAAATATCCTTGCTTTTCTGGTTTTACGTCTCTAACTTCTTGTATTCTTTTTACAATATTTTCTTTATTAAAATAGCACTTACCTGTACTGATAAATGTTTCTTCTGGATTTATAGGATATTCTTGTTTAAATTGTTCTACATCGTTACCGCAGTTATTTGCTATGCACCATCTTCTCCACGTTAATTGTTCTAATGTTAGTCCATATC
>Ga0326511_10000435_pt1 | contig 36423 bp, 34 predicted proteins | sample 0_2496_0518_D_FD_203701 | JGI IMG/M metagenome (GOLD analysis project Ga0326511, IMG submission 203701) | Bovine rumen microbial communities from UC Davis, California, United States - 0_2496_0518 | ecosystem: Host-associated > Mammals > Digestive system > Stomach > Rumen | place: USA...
CGGTTAAAAACACCTTGTGACCTGCCCAGTCACAGGCTCTCCACGTTATATCAGACTTATATGGCTGATCATAAACGGGAGACTTTCTACCGCAGATACCACAACGACACTGCTGGCCTTTCGTTAGATAATGTAGCTTTTCAAAACATTCATGACGGTTACGAATCTCTAATACTGAGTTATGGAAATGGTAGAACGGATATTCATCTCAAAAATACCAGCTTTGAGAATGTCACAACGAATAAAGCATCGTGCTCATTATTATCGAATCACTATGGAAACGTCTATATTGATGGACAAGTCACGATTACAAATTGCAGTGGCGGGTCTTTATGGTGGTCATCAGATATCATCACTGCAGATGATGCAAGGTTGATAGTGGAAAATTGTGAATCATCAGCTGGAATCATCCGTATCGTGGCGGATTCCCGCTTACCGCAAGCTTCAAAAGTGAATGGTGTGACCGTTCAGAATTGTAGAACAACGTATCCGGAAGAAACATATAGTGGAAATACATATGGATCTGGAGGAGCCTTTTACGTTGCCAGCGGCTATGGATGCGAATTTAGCGATATTTGCGTCAGAAACAATTTCGCCGAAGGGTACGGAGGCGGAATCTATATTCCGGTAAGCAGGGATGGAAACGCAAAAATCACTTTCACAAATTGCGAAATTTATAATAATGAGGCAGGTATTGCAGGATCTGATATTTATGCTGAAGCAAATAATAAGTATCCGATCAGTATCGAAGCGGCTTCCATCGGCGCACCTTTAACCACCGATTTCAGCGGCTGCACAGATGCTGTCACCGGTTGGTTCGATGATTCCGAAGGATCACGCTGGCAGGCACACGCAGAAGATCCGGCAGGCAATTACACCGAGCGCGTAGAGCCGCAGACCTTTGAGCCGGGAAGCGGCGTGCCGCTTGCTTTGAAAGCAGCACATGGCAACTACACCCTCACCTACCAGACGAATGGCGGTACATGGGCAGATGGAAGCGATGCGGACGTAAGCGAAGTTTTTGCAGACGGCAATGCGGCAACGATTCTGGAAGCACCGACCCGCGAAGGTTACGAGTTCGTGGAGTGGAAGGGCAGTTCCTATCAGCCGGGTGATCTGTACAACGAGAAATCCGAGGATGGACTGACATTCATCAGCGATGTTCTGGTTGCGCAGTGGAAGAAGATCGAGCCAAAGCAGGATCCGACACCGACACCTGCGTCGACACCGACGAAGCCGCAGAACGTAGAGACGATCGTGCAGTCGGCGAATCCGGCACCGGCACTCAGCAGTCCGGCAAAGACGATTGCAGGCAATGTCACGACAGGGGATGAAACGAATGTAATGCCGTGGATCCTTCTGTTGGCAGCGGCATCGGCATGCGGAGCGGCTATCGTTGCTTCCGATCGAAGAAAAGCAGGAAAGTAATAAATTTTTCAAAGTGGTATAAGTGATACGCACGGAGAAATAAGGTGACGAAAGGGCCGGCATGATAAGAAATTACCATGCCGGCCCTTTCATATGATTTATTACAGATGCATTTGTCTGGGGAAAACTATTTGAATATATTTTATTGCACAACGGTTAAAATGCGGTAAAATAAAGGTAAAATATGAAACTACGAAGCGCAAATGGATAGGCAGCCGTAGATTCCGGCGCCGGAGAGGGGCATGTGCATGACGATCGAGGAGATGCGAAGAAAGAAGAAAGAGTTCGGATATACATATAAGCAGATCGCGGAACGGACGAATCTTCCGCTCGGAACGGTGCAGAAGGTCCTCTGCGGCCAGGTGGAAAGTCCGCGCTATGCTACACTTGCCGCTCTGGAGAAGCTGTTCCGCCAGAAAAACGGCGCGGAGGCAGGATCCCCGAAGGAGGACGAGCCGGAAGTTTCCGAAGGCTCCGTCCGGGAAAGTGATTTTTTCTATGACGGATCGGCAGGCAGGAGGCATACGGTCAGGGAGTGGCTGGAACTGCCGGAAGAAAAACGGGTGGAACTGATCGACGGCCGATTTTTCGATATGGCATCGCCGGATAATATTCACCAAATGATCCTGCTGGAGCTTGCCGTGCAGCTGAAGCTGTGCGCGGAAAAGCATGACTGCCTCGTGATGATCGCCCCCTGCGGCGTGCAGCTCGATGAGGACGAGTACACGATGCTGGAGCCGGATCTCTTTGTTCTCTGCGGCGAACGGAAGAAGCAGCTGGAGGCGGCCTGTACGGTCGGCGCTCCCGATCTGGTGATCGAGGTTCTGTCGCCGTCGACCCGGTCGAAGGATATGCACATCAAGGGACGGAAATATATGAATGCCGGCGTGCGGGAATATTGGATGATCGATCCCCGGAACAAAAAAGTTCTGATCGACCGTTTTTCTCCCATGGAAGGGGAGAGAGAGCCGGATGTGGATGTCTCACTGTACGGATTTCACGACCGCATTCCCGTGGGAATCGCGGAAGGCGCGTGCGAAGTGGATTTTGAGAAAATCTGGAAAAAGATCGCATTTCTATATGCAGAATAAATTTCACGTATTCTTCACAGTTATCCTGTATGGTATAATCTATTCAGAGTCGCAAGCAGAGATGTGTGCGTTCACGGCTTCTGTTTATCTGAGACATTACAGGATATTTTTGGACAGCGACAGGTTTATCAGGGGAGGATAAATTTTGAAGAAAAAGGTTAAGATCATCATCGGCATAGTGATTGCCGCGATCGCCGCGCTGGCGGTCGGAGTTTTTGCGTTCTATCTTCATATCAAGACACAGCCGGGATTCATCAAGGGGACGACGCTGAACGGCACGGATATTTCGGGACAGACCGCCAACCAGGTGGCCAATACGGTTGCCGAGCAGTATAAGGATTCGGAGGTCGTTCTGAATGAGGACGGCGAGACTGCCATGACCGGAACGCTCAGCGATTTCGGTTACACCTTTGACAATAAGGCTCTGGAGGCAACGCTCGACAGTGCGTACGAGGCGCAGCGGGAGGATCCGCTGACGATCTTCGAATACTACTTCAAGGGCGATGCGCTGACGATCGACACGGCGTACGATTTTGACGAGGACACCTTCGAGGCGAAGGTGGTAAGCAGCGATCTGGCCGAGCCGCGTGTGGAGTCGAAGGAAGCGTCCGTGCAGTTTGATGAAGCGAAGGAGACCTACTACGTCGACAAGGCGGTGCAGGGCAACGAGATCGATGACGTGAAGCTGCAGAAGGCGGTGAAGGAGGCCATCGATGAGGCCATCGGGTCTGTCGAGATCGAGGATAAGATCAGCTTCGACATTCCGGAGTCGGTCTACACTTCGAAGAAGGTTTCCACGGATACAGCAGCGTTGGAGCAGGAGGCTAAGGACAAAAACGACGAGTACCTCCTCAAACAGTATGACAGCGCGAAGGTCAACTATACCTTCGGAAATGAGACGGTAACGCTGGACAGCGAGACGATCAAGAGCTGGCTGACGGTATCGGACGGAACGGTCACCGTCGATGATGACGCGATCGCCGAATACGTTGACAGCCTTGCCGATAAATATAATACCCGCTACCTCGACCGGACATTCCGGACGACTGCCGGGGCAACGATCACGATCTCCGGAAGCCTGAATGAATACGGCTATACGATCGATGAAGAGTCGGAGTGCGCGCAGCTCAAAGCGGACATCCTGTCACACACGGAAGTGACCAGGGAGCCGATCTACTACGAGTCAAACAGTTACGGCAACCCGTATTATTATCAGCGAAACGGCGTGGATGATCTGGCGGGCAACTATGTGGAAGTCGACCTGACCAAGCAGCATCTGTGGTTCTATGTAAACGGATCCCTCGTTGTGGAGAGCGATATCGTATCGGGCGATGTTTCCGAGAATGCGGAGACACAGACCGGTGTATTCCCGCTGGCTTACAAGGAGAGCCCGTCTGTTCTGACCGGACCGAACGGTGACGGAACGAACTACGAATCTCCGGTTCAGTACTGGATGCCGTTCTTTGAAGGCGAGGGCCTGCATGACGCGCCGTGGAAGAGCAGCTTTGGCGGAGACATCTACAAGACGGACGGATCCCACGGCTGCGTAAACCTGCCGACGGATGTGGCGGGAACGATCTACAATAATATCCAGGCCGGCATGGCGATCGTGATCTACAAGAGCTGATCGGATCATTGCATAGTCAAATTATGAATAAGCAAATAGTACCGGGTATAAGCATATAAAAGCATATAAAAGCAAATAAAGGCAAAAAAATCCCTGCCGGGACAAGGCGCCAAACAGGCGAATCCTTTGTCCCGTCAGGGATTTACTTTTTTTCACTTTCCGGATCGCTCTTACGGCTCAGCAGCTTCTTGTGATACCGGCGGATCGTGTTTTCAAAGTAGCTGTTGATATATCCGCCGACCAGGAAGATATAGAAGCAGCAATACATCCAGAACATCAGGATCGCGGGTATCGCCAGACTTCCGTAGAAGGAGGTGTAGCGGTTGACACCGTTGATGTACAGACCGAAGAAGTAAGAGAAAATGATCCAGGCGATGAGCGAGAATCCGGCACCGGGGATCTGGCAGAGGAAATTACGGCTGCCGGCCGGTACGAAGGTGTACATCAGCGCGAAAAGCAGCACGGCCAGGACCAGCAGGATCACATACCGGCTCCGGCTGATCGTCAGCGTGGCGATCGGGAAATCCGGAAAATTCATCTCCACATAGGTGCGGATCAGATCGCCGAAGACCAGTACGAACAGCAGGCTCAGGAAGATCAGAAGCAGCACGATGGTGTAAAGGATCGATACGAGACAGAGCACGAGGTAATTTCGATGGTCCTCCGCCTTGTAGATCACATTCAGCCCGCGGATCATCGCCAGAACACCCGCCGAAGACGCCCAGATGAGCGCGAGAAGCGAGATCGGCAGGAGTGCCGCGGATTTCGAGTAGGCATCGGCGATAATCTTCTTTACCAGAGATTCCGCGATCTCCGGCATGACGCCGGTCAGCAGATTCGTCAGGTAACCCTGCTCGAGACCCAGGTGCGGCAGCAGCGCGCACAACAGAATAATGATCGGGATCATCGAGAGAAAAAAGAAGAACGCGATACTCGAAGCATAGGTGCCGATATTGGCACTGCCCAGACTTTTGGCAAAGTCGAGCATTCGTTTTTTCTTAGTCATGGTAATTGTTTTTCCTTAAATTTTCCTTCCATGAGCAACGTTTACGGTTCATCGTTGCTGCGTAAAATAGCAACGCTCGGATGGGAGGCGCTGCCGGATCGTTCTTAAAAATCAAAGACAGTATAGCAGAATTCCTTTTATCCTTCCACAATAAGTTTTTTCGTGTATAATCATAGGGATACCGTGTGTGACGGAAGCATTTTTCCGGACGGAAATATCGGACAACAACAGGAAGAAAAGGGGAAATGATAATGGAGAAAAACTGGCTGGACAGCGTTTACAGTGACGGTACCGCTTACTTTGTGAGCGATCCGCAGCCTTCGATGCATGAAAAAGTAACGATCTCGATCCGCATGTATGAGGACGCGCCGGTGAAGCACGTGATGCTCTGGACGCGCCGGAACGGCCTGCAGATGACCTATGAGATGCAGCGCACGGAAGTGAAAAAAGGCCTGGCGCGTTACAGCTGCGAGGTGACGATCGATGATCCGCGGTTCGAGTACCGCTTCTATCTGGTATGCGAGGATCGTGTGCGCTTCTATACGCAGCGCGGCATTACGACCTATATGCCGGATCACAGCGGCAACTTCGTACTGCTTGCGAATTACCGGCAGCCGTCCTGGATCAGGGATGCCGTCTGGTATCAGATCTATCCGGAACGTTTTGCCAACGGCGATCCGACCAATGATGTACAGGAAGGCGAATATACCTTCAACGGACACCCGGTGACAAAGATGAAGAACTGGGAGGACAGACCGCTGGAATATGAGCAGGGGTTCTGCATGGATTTCTTCGGCGGCGACCTGCAGGGAGTCCGGGAGAAGATCCCGTATCTGAAGGCGCTCGGCGTGAATGCGATCTATCTCAATCCGATCTTCAGCGCGCCGTCGACACACAAATACGACTGCATCGATTTCTTCCACGTGGATAAACATTTCGGCGGCGATGAGGCGCTTGCGGAGCTTTCGAAGGCGCTGCACGAAAACGGCATGAAGCTGATGCTGGATATCTCCATCAACCATACGGGAACCGCCAACCGCTGGTTCAATAAGGACGGTGAGTTTTTCCCGAAGACAGTGGGCGCGTACAACAATCCGGATTCCGAAGAGCGCGGCTATTATTTCTTTGAGCCGGGAACGACGAATTACAAGGGATGGCGCGATGTCGAGACACTGCCGACACTGAATTACACCTCCGAGGCTCTGCGCGACGCGATCTACCGGAAGAAGGACGCGGTTCTTCGCAAGTGGCTTCGTCCGCCGTACAGCATCGACGGATGGCGCTTCGACGTAGCCGATAATTTCGCGCGCAATGGGGAGACACAGCTGGCGGACGAGATCTGGCCGGAGATCTGCGCGGCGATCCGTGAGGAAAATCCGGATGCCTATATCATCGGTGAGGACTGGGATGAGTGTTCCGAGCGCCAGCAGGGCGATGCCTGGGACGCGCCGATGAACTATTACGGCTGCGCCCGCCTGATCCGCGATTTCTACGGCCAGCAGGACCTGTTCCTGTCCCATGACCCGATTCTGGCACGGGAGTACGGGAAGCTTCGCGCCGAGGATGCGAAGGAACTGATGATGAGTTATCTGGCGAAGATGCCGTATGTGATGTGGCAGAACCAGTTCAATCTGATCGACAGCCACGATGTGCCGCGTTTTGCCAATGACAAGGCAATGAACGAGGGTGATGTCCGTGGCGCGGTCATGATGTATTTCTCGCTGATCGGAACGCCGTCCGTTTATTACGGAGACGAGGCCGGCATCGACGGATGGACCGAGACGGTCGAGGGCTGCCGCTTCCCGATGCCGTGGAGCAGGGATATCGAGGCGACCCCGCAATACCACCTGTATCATACCCTGATCGAGCTTCGGAAAAACCATGCCGCGTTCACGGAAGGCGGCATGAAATTCCTCTATGCCAAAGGGGAGGTCATGGCGATCGCCCGCTTTGATGACAAGGAAATCTTCGTGACGGTCATTTCCTCCTCGGACGCAGAGCAGACGATCGAACTTCCGCTTGGCGTGCTGGGCGCGGAAAGAAACGCGGACGCGGTGGATATCTTCGGACATGAACTTCACGCGGAAGCTGCCGGAGCAGGTGTTCTGAGACTGACGCTCGCGCCGCACGAGGCTGTACTCTTCCGCGCAGAGTGATTCACTACAGAAAATGAAGCCGTGTGATATAAAATGAGCCACAATATAAAAGAAGTCGCATAGATTAAACGAAGTCGCATAGTATAAAACGAAGTTGCTATGGTATAATCAGAGAAATACTTCCGAAATGTTTTTGGGGCAAACCGCAAAGGAGCAGAAATGAATATCGCGCTTTTTGTTATCAACAGTATCTTACTCGGAGTGGGGCTGGCCATGGACGCCTTTTCCATCTCTATCGCGAACGGTCTGAACGAGCCGGATATGTCACATCGGAAAACGGTCGGAATCGCGGGAACCTATGCGATCTATCAGTTTCTGATGCCGATGATCGGCTGGTTCTGCGTGCATACGATCGCTTCCTACTTTGTTGTCTTCCAGCGCTTCATTCCGTGGATCGCACTGGGACTGCTGGCTTACATCGGCGGCAAGATGCTGTTCGAAGGCATCGGCAAGATGCGCGGCAAAGCAAACGGCGAAGAGATCTCGACAGGGGAGAAGCTGACCTTCGGCACGCTGATGCTCCAGGGCATTGCCACCTCGATCGACGCGCTTTCCGTAGGCTTTACCATCGCGGCGTATAAGCCGGCAAAAGCCTTTGTCAGCGCACTGATCATCGCTATCGTAACCTTTGCGATCTGCATGGTCGGCCTCCTTTTCGGCAAGAAATTCGGAGAAAAACTGGCGGACAAGGCGACGATCATCGGCGGCCTCATCCTCATCGGAATCGGCCTGGAGATCTTCATCCGCGGAATCCTGGGTGTGTGACCGGCCATTCTGATCTGGTCTTATAAAAAACCTTTAAACTGGTTATTTTGATAGTTCCAAACTCCTCGTATAATGCGATTCATAGTTAAACGAGGAGGCTAATAATTATGCAGAAATCAAATCCTACAAAAACAATTGCTGTTACTGCCATGTTCGCGGCGCTGACTTTGCTTGCGACATCCGTTCTCAAGATTCCGACCCCGACTATGGGTTATATACATATCGGAGACGCTTTCGTTCTTCTGTCCGGCATCTGCCTGGGACCGATCTACGGAGGTCTTGCGGCAGGCATCGGCTCCGCTCTTGCGGATCTGCTCGGCGGCTACGTTGCCTGGGTTCCGGGTACCTTCCTGATCAAGTTCTTTGTTGCCTTTGTTGCGGGTATTTTATTCCGCGCATTCACGAAGAAGAGCCTTACCGAGGCAGGCAGTACCAACTTCCGCACACAGACCATAGCGGTTATCTTAGCCGGTGTTATCGGCGAGCTGCTCATGGTCGGCGGTTACTTCCTGTATGAGATCCTGCTTACGGCATTCGGCGCGGGCGAGATCACACAGGCAGGCCTGGCAGCGGCAGCGCTTGAGTCCGCAACGGGAATTCCGTTCAACATCGTACAGGGCGTTGCGGGAATCATCCTGTCCACTGCGCTCCTTCCGGTCTTCCGCCGTATCTTCCAGAGAAATCCGGAACTGGCAAAGGGCTGATACCACAAGATATTACCAAGTGAAAATGTATACAAAAAGAAACGGGAAATCTCAAATTTTAGGTTTCCCGTTTCTTTTTGTATTTGGATCATAATGCGCCCGGTCCCGCAATTGTTCTTCAATTCCCTGTATTACCGTGATAAAATGAACGTATATTCCGCGTGAATGGTATACGAAAATTAAGACCCGGTTCAGGCGGATAGCGCTGTGCATAGATTCTGCGGTTGGCACGCAACTGCGCAGCTACGTTGACTCCGGGTATGAAATGTGGGGGATAAGCTCATGGATATGGTCACAGGAAATACTTCAGGCAGCGTTTCGGGCAATGCTGCGGCAAAAATTGCGGTAAATGCAGCGGCGAATGCGGCGCGAAACGCCATTACGAAGGAAGAGTTCAATTACTGCAGACAGGTGATCGCGAAGATCTCCGCGTATTATGATTCCAAGGTCGTCGGCCAGAAAGATCTAAAGTTCGCGCTGATCTCCGCTATCATCGCGGACGGTCATATTCTGATCGAATCCGTACCAGGTCTTGCAAAAACAACGGCGGCGAAGACAGTTGCCGACGCTGTCAACGGGTCCTTCTCCCGCATCCAGTGTACGCCGGATCTCCTGCCGGGTGATATTATCGGCATGCAGATCTACAACCGGGAAACGGGCAAATTCGACACCACGCTGGGACCCGTTTTTGCCAATTTCGTGCTGCTCGACGAGATCAACCGTTCCAGTGCAAAAACGCAGAGCGCGATGCTCGAGGCGATGCAGGAGCGGCAGGTTACCCTGGGCGGCGTGACCTACTCCATGCCGGGAGACGTTTTTATCGTCATCGCGACGCAGAACCCGATCGAGCAGGAGGGAACGTATCTTCTCTCCGAGGCGCAGACGGACCGCTTTATGATCAAGGAGAAGATCACGTATCCGAGCGCGGCGGAGGAGGTGGAGATCCTGAACCGTATCGAGAGCGGCGCAATCCGCAAGACCCCGCCGGTGCTGACGATCGCGGATGTCGATGAAGTGCAGCGTATCGCCGAGAAGGTCTATGTCGACCGCGCGATCAAGCAGTATATCTCGTTTATTACCGACGCGACGCGGCACACAGACCGGATCCTTGCGCCGGAGATGGCGCAGTATGTACGCATGGGAGCGAGCCCCCGTGCGTCGATCGCTTTCCTGAAGATCGCGAAAGCAAACGCGCTGATCAACGGACGCACCTATGTCACACCGGATGACGTCAAGCAGGCGCGTTACCGTGTCCTTCGTCACCGCATCCAGCTGAATTTCTCGGCGGCAGCGGACGGCGTGGAGCCGGAGCAGATCATCGACGCCATTGTCAATACCATTCCGACGCCGTGACGCAAAGCCGCGGCGAATGCGACAACGCAATATCGTAAAGTCACGGCGAATATTATGCCGCAGCGCGGCGCGCGTAACGATGCAAAGCCGCGGCAGACAGAGGACAGGCTTGCTGGCAGTTGTTCGTGCGCGGCGGCAATGGCTGCGGGAAAATGAGGATTCGTATGAAAAGTGTAAACACGGATTTTCTGGCAAAGATCAAGGGTCTGGTCTCGATCCGGTCGAAGAAGAAGACTTCCAATATTCTGGATGGTGAATTCCACTCCCTCTACAAGGGGCGGAGCCTGGAGTTCGACGAACTGCGCGAATATGCGCCAGGCGACAATATCCGCGATATCGACTGGAAGACGTCATCGAGGATCGGCAAGACCATGGTCCGCAAATACATTGCAGAGAAAAAACATAATATTCTGTTCGTAGCCGATACGGGGACGAAGATGGACGCCGATACCTCGGCGGGAGATTCGAAGGCGGATGTCGCGCTCGATATCTACGGCACGATCGCCTATCTGACCGACCGGCAGAGCGATGAGTATGCCCTGATCGACAGCACGCCGCAGGGCTACGATTTCAGTTATTTCCGAAGCGGCAGGATCCACTTCGAGGAGCTGGCGGTGCGCATGACGCGAACGATCCGGCAAGAACCGAAGCACAGACTTGCCGAGGTTCTGAACTATGTCGCGGAGAATATCCGCCGCCGCATGATCATCGTGATCATCACCGATCTGGACGGCCTCGATTCGATCCAGGAGAATCTTCTTCGAAAGCTCACCGTGAACAATGATGTCCTCGTTGCGAATATCGATGACGCGTACCTTTACGGGGATCAGGCATACGATACGGATCGCGGCATGTACGAGGATGATTTCCTGCTCCACAGCCCGTCGATCCGCAAGGCAGAGATCGAGGAGAGAGCGCGCATCAAGGATAAAGCGTCAAAGCTCTTCCGCAAGTACGGCGTTGCCTGCGTGAACGTCACCGGAGAGAAGGATGTTGTGGAGAAAATCATCGACCTCTTCGAGCGGCAGTCGAGCGGAAACTTCGGCTGATCATCCGATGCCGGCAGCAGCGCGGAACATCTCAATTCACGAAGAATGGAGAACTATCCCATGAAAATATCCATTGATCTGCAGGAACCGCTGCACTACATGATCCTCTGGGTCATTGCGGCGATCCTTGCAATAGCCGTTATCTTCGCCGTGCAGTTTTTTCTGCGCAGGATCCTGAAAAAAGTTCTTCGCGACAAGCCGAAGAAGCAGCCTGTTCCCATGGAGAGACCGGGACTTGCGAGAGCGTTGATCCGCCGCAAATACCTGGGGCAGATCGATAGCCTGCATCAGACCTTTTACAGCGGCGGCTGCGGTGTCCGGGAAGCCTATCAGCGGATGAGCCTTATCATTCGCAATTTCGCCCATGAGATGACGGGCGTTGAGGTGCAGAATTTCACTCTCGCCGAGATCCGCCTGCTGAACATCCCGGAACTTACCTATCTTGTCAAAGACTATTACGAACCGGAATTCTCCCTCGAATCGATCGGGGATGTCCGGAAATCACTGGGCAGAACCAGAAAGGCAATCGCAGAATGGCCGTAAAATATCCGCAGCTGCTGTGGATCGGGCTCATTGCCGTCGGAGCCGCCTTTGTCCTCTTTCATCTGATCCGCCGCAAAAACCGTTACGACGGCGGAAAGAAAGTGGCAAACACGCGCTTTGTCCGCAGCCTTCCGCAGTACAAACGAAACAAGATCATACGAACCGCGCTTGCCGTTGGCATGGAGGGCGCGCTGGCCCTATCCCTGATCATGTCGATGATTCTGATCGCGAGACCCTATCGCACCGAATCGGTGACGGCCGGCGTCAAGAAGAGGGACATCTATCTGTGCATGGATGTGTCCTACTCGATCTGTGACCTGAACTACGAGCTGGTCGACAGCCTGAAGGACGTTGTCAAAGGCCTCGACGGTGACCGCTTCGGCATTTCCATGTTCAACACATCCACCGTCCTTTATGTGCCGATGACCGATGATTATGACTTCGTCCTGCAAAAACTCGACGAGCTGCATGAGTATTTCGGCTGGCAGAAGGAATATCAGGAGAGGTGGGGCGATGCCGAATACTACTCGGATATTCCCGATGATGAAATGGAAGACTTTGAGGCGATGCGAAACAAACTCGATTACTTCGAGGCTGGTACGCTCGTCCGCAACCTGGAGAGAGGAAGCTCCCTCATCGGCGAAGGCCTCGCGACCTGCCTGTACAGCTTCCCCGGTCTCGAAGAATCCGACCGGACGAGGTGCATTATTTTTTCCACGGATAATGCCCAGGAGAACCACGGAAAGCCCATTGTAGAGCTCGAAGAGGCTGCGCAGTTCTGCGGAAAAAAAGATGTGACCGTTTTTGGAATCTTCCCGAATAAGGAACAGTTCGATGCCGATGCTTCGACCGACTACGAAGCCGATCTCGATCAGATGGAGAAGGCCGTCGAGGGCACGGGCGGAGCGTTCTACAAGCAGAGCGAGTCGCTGACCGTCGGGGACATCGTTGACAGCATCCGGCAGAAGGAAGCAATGGAAGTGCAGGAAATAACGACAGTGCGCGAGATCGACCAGCCGGTCATCCCCGCCGTAATTCTCTTGTTGAGCCTGGCGGCCTTTTTCGCCGCGGGCCTGGTACTTACAAAATGACGATACATCCTATTATTTCGCCCGTGATCATCGTCCCGATCGCCCTTGCGATCCTCGGGATCTTCCTGTGGTTCACGCTGCGAAGAAAGAAAAAAATCAGTGCGCGAGTTTTTGAGATCGCCCGCATCAGTGCGATCCTCGTGCTCGTCGTTGTGATCAGTCTGCGGCCGATGGTGCAGGACCGCAACGCCGATGTTGAGTTGAAAAACGTCGACGTCCTTTTCGTGGTGGATACGACGATCAGCATGTGGGCCGGCGATTACGAGTACGGAAACCGGCGAATCGACGGAGCGGCGGCGATCTGCGAGTCGATCATGCAGAAGCTCAAAGGCTGCAGCTTCGGACTCATCCGCTTTGACAACCAGACAAAGATCCTGGCGCCTTTTACGCAGGACACCGATAATGTGGAGGACGCGATCGAAACGATCTCGATCCTCGATTCCTACTACGCGAAAGGCAGCAACCTGAACACACCGTATCCGGACATGGAGGCGCTTCTCCAGTCCTCCGCGAAGAAAGACAAACGGACGACGATCGTTTTTTTCCTGAGCGACGGGGAGATCACGGACGGAACCGAGCTGATGTCCTACAGAGATCTGGAACAGTACGTGAACGGCGGCGCGGTCATCGGACTCGGAACGGAGGAAGGTTCGAGGATCGAAGAGCCGAACAGTACACGGTCTTATTTCTATGATTACACGGAGCATGCGGATGCCGTTTCGCATCTGGACGAGACGACACTGACGGCGATCGCCGCGGATCTGGATGTGGATTATATTCACGCGCTCAATACGGAAAGTGTGAACGTCATTGTCGACGCGATCCGCGCGGGAAGCTCGGTCACGATCGAACACTCCGACCGCGCCGTCGTATACAGTGATATTTATTTCTATTTCGTCTATCCGCTCGCGGGGCTGCTGATCCTGGAAGCGTACCTGCTGATCCGGAAGAGACGTATGTAAGTGAGTGGCGGAAGTTCACCATTGGACGATAATTTAGATCAGAGAAACAGACTTTGAGAAACAGACCTTGAGAAACAGACCTTGAGAAACAGACCACGAGAGACAGACCAACGAGACAGTTAAGAGGCAGCCGGAGAGACAGAAGATGCGGGATAAGAATCGGAATGCACAATTGAATATGGACCGGTGGCAGGAGCGCTCCGGCAACGGACGCGCATACTCTGAAACCGGATCTGCCGGACGAGGATACTCTGATACCGGATCTGTCGGACGCGGATACTCTGATATAGGATCTGTCGGACGAGGATCGACCGGCGGCAGAAAGTACCGCCGTGTGATGATCGTGATCGATATTTTCTGCGCTGTCCTTGCGGTCGGAGCGGCGATCCTGCTCATCCGGCAGGCGGTGAACGAGAACTTCATCAGCAAATACAATGCCGGCACCTTTGATCGGAGTATCGAGGAGCCGATCACGAAGGTGGGCTTCCCGGAAGAGTATGTCGCTTACTACAACTGCGGAAATGCGGCTTACCGGAACGGGGATTTTGATCAGGCGATCGCCGATTATGAGAAGGCGCTCGAAGCAGGTCCGCGCGGCACAAAAGAGTGTCCGGTGCGGATCAATCTGGCACTTTCAATTATACAGAAGATCGATTTCGATCATCTCGATACGGACAAGCAGAAGAAAAGTGCCATCAACCAGCTCCTGGCGGCGCGGCAGATCCTGACAGCAAACGGCTGTGCCGATCCGGCGGACGCGAACGGGCACAGCGAGAATGCGGAGAAATTGAAAAAAGATATCGACGAGATGCTGAAAGAACTTGGCTACGAACCGCCGGAAAGCGAGGAACAGGACCCCGAGAATCAGCAGTCTGACCGGAACCGGAATAACAACTCCGGCAGCTCGAACCGCGAGCAGAATGTTCGTAACGAGCTCAACGACAGGAAAGATGAGTCGATGGGCGAGCGATCGGAAGAACAACAGCAGGCGGAGCAGGGCGGCAATCCTCTCGGCGGCGATGAAGACGGCGGCGGAGAAGATGGCGGCAGCGCCTACTACAGCGGAGAGTACTGGTGATTCCGGACAGTGGAATTATTTTACGTTTTTCCGGATCCAGTCGCAGATCAGGTCTGCAATCTGTCGTGAGTTGTCTTCGAGCATCAGCGCATGGGTGTTGTGATAGATTCCCATATCCGGCAGCTCCATCCATGTACTGTTGCCGCCTATCTCCAGCAGCTTTGCGTGCATATTGCGCATCGATCCCTTGTATGCGAAGCTTCCCGGCCAGATATAGCCGTCGATCTCATATTCCGGTTTCAGATAATCACCATATACAAAGAGGAACGGAATGTCTTTGAACGGGGAAATGTCCACGTTCGCCGGATCCATCGTCGAGGAACTTTCTACAAGAATCACACCCTTGATGTTCTGCACATTTTTGAGCGCCGCATTCAGAGCGAAGAGACCGCCCTGGCTGTGCGCGAGCACGATCATACCGTCTGTCATACCTGCGAAATACTCATCGTAAGCCGCCTGTACCATGGCATTGGAGGTGGTCCAGCGCGGGACCTGCTGCTTCATGAACTGATCATATCCATCACTGCAAAAACGGCTTCCCTCGAAAGCAACGCCGTATCGCGGTCCGAGACGGTAGGTAGTCCAGCGCTCACTGTAGCTCATGAACATCGGCGGTCCATCATTGATCTCCGGGAACTGTGCCCAGGAGGAACGGCCGCGTTCCACGCCGTCGCTGACATTTACATTAAATCCGTTGTCCAGGAACATGAATTCCCAACCGGGTTCGCCCTTCTGTGTAGTCTCAAAAAGTGCGCCTGTTGCTCCGCCTCCGTGAATCATGCAGACCGGGTAGGGGACAACGGGGTTCTCCAGTTCTGTGTACTGAACGTACATCTGTCCCGCCTGAAAATCTCCGTTCGGATCATAGGTCACAGGCGGTCCTCCGGGCCAGAAATGTGTCTCGATCGGTGCGCTCCCTTCAATGGTCACTTTTTTTCCGCCGATGTGGCGGCTTCCCTTTGCTTTTATTAAAACAGACATGTAAAACACTCCTTATCGAATAATATTCTTGAATATTATACAATATTCGATAGAAAAATGTTTGTAAAAATTTATAAAAATGCTAAAATATTTTATGTGCGTGGCTGAATTAAGTGCAATATGCATTAGAGACGCAATAATATGCAAAGAAGGAGTGTATAATTATGAACAAGACAAGTGTTGACCTCGAGTCCACGGATTACGATGTGAAAAACGTCGGCGCCGTGGACGAGAGAATGGAAGCGGGCCGCAAGGACGCCGTTTTTTTCCATGTACTCGGCCTGGTGGCAACGATCCTGGCAACGATCTGGATGTTCGCCTTTGGAACGGGTGATCCGGCACAGATGAAGTATTTTCTGGGCTTTCCAATGTGGGTAACCGGTGCGATCCTTATCTATCTCGCGATGTTTGTAATCGGAATCATCTACCTGATCAGATGGAAGGAATTTCCGCTTACAGCGCGTGACAAAAAGGGAGGTACAGAAAAATGAGTTTTGATCTGGGGGGATTTTCCATTAAACAGTCCACGTCGATCCTGATGATCGTGATGCTGATCATTTACAGTGCGGCGATCGTAGGCTTCGGCCTGTATATAAAAGCACAATCCCGAAAGGGTGCAAAGGACGGTCTGGCGGCATTTCTTACCGGAGGCGGCAGCCTCGGCGCTTTTTCGATCGCGATGATCGCAGCCACAAACTCCATGGCCGGCGGTACGATGGTATCGGCACCGGGACTCGGTTATGCTGTCGGCTATACGGCGGCACTCGTTTATTACGCGGGATTTCTGACCGCGGCTTTCGGCCTCGGAAGTGTCGGTAGAAAAGTTGCGATTCTCCGTGACCGCACAGGTGCCGTAACATTTCAGCAGCTGCTTGGTCTGCGTTTCCAGTCCAAAAAGGTCGTTACCGCGCTTGCCATTACCGGCGCGTTTGGTCTTACCTTCTTTACGGCAGGTCAGATTACCGCCGGCGCGAAAGTTTTTGCCGCTGTAACAGGATCCAATGCTTACTACCTCGGTATTATTCTGGTTATTGTAATCACCGTTGCCTATACACTTTCCGGTGGTATCAAATCGATGGCAAAGGTTGCAAGTATTCAGGGTGTGATCATGCTTCTGGCGACGTTCGCGATCATCGGCGTGCTGATCGCTACCAATACACAGAAATACGGGAGCATGGAAGCTGCCATGCGTTATCTGGCGGACAGCTATCCGGAAATGGTTAAGGCGGATACAGTATTCTCCTTCTGGAGCGCTCTGGGCACAGCTCTTTTTGCCGGCGTCGGTCTCGGTGTTCTGCCGCACGCATTGACGGTCACTATGACCTATAACAACCACAAGAAACTTAAACAGGGCATCATCATTTCCTGCTGCGTCTTCACACTGGTTCAGGGAATCATGTGCTTCACCGGACCGCTTGTTCACGCGATTAATCCGAATCTTGAGGTTCGGGATTACTCGACGATCTTCGTTGCAACCAATCTGCTGCCGCCGTGGGTTGCGGGCATCATTTTCTGCGGCATTTTCGCGGCGATCCAGTCTTCTATCGCAGGCATCTGCATGGCCGGTGCAACGGCACTCATCAAGGATGTGTATGTGACCTGCTACCATCCGAAGGCTGACGAAGCGACCCAGAAGAAGCTGACTAATATCTGCATCCTCGGCATCGCGATCATTGCCACATTGATTGCTTTGAAACCGACCGATCTGTCCCAGTATATTATTAACTTCGCGCTCGGCGCGATCTGCTCCGCCTGGTACTTCCCGGTATTCTGCGGACTCTATTGGAAGAAATGCACAGCCAAGGGCGCTTTCGCGTCGATCGTCGGCGGTTTCGGCGCCTATGTGCTGTTCTACTTCCTGTCCAGTGTTATTCCGGTCACCAAGGCATGGTGGGCGGCAAATCTGGGCGGTATTCATGCGTTCGTTCCGGCCTGGATCTTATCTCTCATCCTGATTCTGATCGTCAGCAAGATTACCGAGAAGGACAAAGTAAAGCTCGGTTACTTCCAGGTATTCTTCTGCGAAGATTACGATGAAAAGTACGCAAAAGCGGATTCCTTTGAGAATTGATATAGTGGGGACGCTTCATTCCCGGTAATAATGGTGCACACATCGCGGAAAGTTTGCGGTGTGTGCATTTTTTCAGCTTGTTTTTACATCGGGCTTTATTTCGATATGCAAAGGTATGTAATAAGTTCGGATTTTCTGTGTGTATATGGTATACTTAGCAGGGTATTGCGGAAAAACAGCGGGACAGCTTGAGCTGCAGCTGCAAGACCTGCCGACCAGTGCAATGAACAGGGGATACGATGAAGAAGTTTTTGCAATTATTCTTAACCTTTATAAAGATCGGAGCATTTACCTTCGGCGGCGGTTATGCGATGATTCCGCTGATCCAGCGGGAGGTCGTGACGCGGAAGAAATGGCTCTCCGAGAAGGACATTCTCGATGTGGTGGCGATCGCCGAATCCACGCCGGGTCCGATCGCCGTGAACGCGGCAACCTTCGTCGGTTACCGGGTAGCGGGATTTGGGGGAGCGGCAGCGGCGACCTTCGGTGTTATCCTGCCGTCATTTCTGATCATATTTGTTCTGTCATTCATCCTGCGGCAGTTCGAGAACGCGCGCATTGTGAAATACGCCTTCTTCGGCATCCGGGCGTCTGTTCTGGCACTCGTCATTCACGCGTGCATCACGATGTTCCGTGCCATCGATAAAAACGCAGTCTCGATGCTGATCATCGCCGGAGCTCTGCTTTCTGTGACGATCTTCGACATCAATGTGCTGTTCGTGATCCTGGCTGCGGCGGCGATCGGACTTGTCTGTACACTTTCGACGGGGGCGGGGAAGGAGGCGGACAGATGATCCTTCTGCAATTATTTCTGACCTTCTTCGAGATCGGTGCGTTCACTTTCGGAGGCGGCTACGCGATGCTGCCGATGATCCGGCAGGAAGTTCTGACGAAAGGCTGGATGACGAAGGAACAGATCGTCGACTTCATCGCGGTCAGTGAGAGCACGCCGGGACCCTTCGCGGTCAATGTTTCGACCTATATCGGCGCCCGCTGCGCCGGATTTCCGGGAGCGGTGGCGGCAACACTCGGCGTGGTCCTGCCTTCGTTCATCGTCATTCTTCTGGTCGCAAAGGTTTTTGACAAATTCAGGAAAAACCGGCTCGTGGAGGGATGCATGAGCGGCCTTCGGCCCGCGGTCGTCGGTCTGATCGGTTCGGCGATCATCTCGATCGCGCTGTCCCTCTTTACAGGCGTGGATTCGACAAAGATCCTGATCACGGCAGCGATCCTTGCGGGATCGATTTTGCTGCTCGAGAAGGTAAGACTCCATCCGATCCTGATCATCGTGATCGGTGCGATCGCCGGCATTGCCTGCGGGTTAGCGGGAATGTTGTAAAGAAGCTTTTCGCGGCAGAACCTGCCGCGCATTCAGAAATGCTCGTTAGAGGAGACTTGGCTTGTCCCGGGCGCGAGCACGCGAGCACGTGCGCCCGATTGGCAATGGAATTTGAAAATTTTCGAAGGAGAAAAATATATGAAGTACGATTTTACTACGCTTCCCGAGAGAAAGGGACATGACGCGATCGCGGTCGACGCGGTCGGCATCCGGCACTGGGGCTTTGAACCGGGGGCACCGGATGAGGGATACGATTTTATTCCGATGTGGGTCGCGGACATGAATTTCCTGACCTGCCCGGCAATTACGGATGCACTGATGAAGCGTGTCCAGACGCCGACCTTCGGCTATTTTCTGCCGCGGGACGAATATTTCGAAGAGATCATCCGCTGGCAGAGCGAGCGCAACGGCGCGAAGGATCTGACACGCGAAGCAATCGGCTACGAGAATGGCGTGCATGGCTTTATCAGTTCTGTTGTCGATACCTTTACGGAGCCGGGAGATACGATCCTCCTGCATCGCCCGTATTACGTCGGCTTTATGGCGGACATTAGGGGAAAGGGGCGTAAGGCTGTCTACAGCGACCTGGTACAGGATAGCGACGGCATCTGGCGCATGGATTACGAGGACATGGACCGGAAGATCCGTGAGAATAACGTGAAGCTTGCTGTTTTCTGTTCCCCGCATAATCCGACCGGGCGTGTCTGGACAAGGGAAGAGCTTGAAGCTGCTATGGCCGTTTTTGAGAAAAACAATGTGCTCGTGGTCAGTGATGAGATCTGGGCGGATATCGTGCTGGACGGCAATCGGCATATCCCGACGCAGAACGCGAGTGCGTGGGCAAGGCAGCACGTGCTGGCAGCCTACGCGCCGAGCAAGACCTTTAATCTGGCGGGACTGATCGGCAGCTACCATATTATTTACAACGAGGAGCTGCGAAGCCGGGTCGAACGTTTTTCTGAAGGGACGCATTATAACGAGATGAATATGCTCAGCATGTACGCGCTTCTGGGAGCTTACAGCAGGGAGGGCGCCGAATGGGCGGATGAGCTGCGGCAGGTCCTCGCGGCGAATTGCCGATGGGCGGTCGATTTCATCAATACCCGGCTTGACGGTGTGAAAGTGACGATGCCGCAGGGGACGTATATGCTGTTCCTCGACTTCACGGAGTTCTGCGAACGGACCGGACACACGATCAACGAGGTCATTGAAGCGGGTTGGCGTGTCGGTGTTGGCTGGCAGGACGGCAGAAAGTTCGGCGGACCGTGCCACATCCGCATGAATCTGGCCTTGCCGGAGGCAAAGGTGAAGGAAGCTTTCGGGCGGCTGTTGGGGACGATCCTTTCGGAGTGAAGGCTGTCTGTGACGTATACTTTCCGAATCCGGCAACAAAGCCAAAAAACGAGGATGCGTTTTTCGCCAATATGTTTTTCACGGACGGAAACACGGATTTCCGCGAATAAAATATCCGGCAATATTGATTTAATAGAAACAGGAGCAGTACTTAGAATATGAGATTCATCGCATTTGATGTGGAGACACCGAACCGACGCAATAATCGCATGAGCGCGATCGGTATATCCGTTATTGAAGACGGAAAGATCGCGGACAGCTATTTTTCCTACGTCGACCCGGAGCAGACGTTCGACTATTTCAACACGAGGCTGACCGGTATCAGCGCGCAGACGGTGAAGGGCGCGCCGAACTTCGCCCTGCTTTGGAAAGAGATCGAGCCGATCATGTCGAGCGGAATGCTGCTCGCGCACAACGCTCCGTTCGATCTGGGCGTGCTGCGGAAGTGCCTTGCGGACTACGGGATCGCATGGAAACCGACGGTCGACTATCTCTGCACGGTGCAGATGGGACGCAGGATCCTTCCGGAGCAAGGACACAAGCTCAATGAGCTGTGCGACTACTACGGCATCGAACTGGATCACCACCAGGCGGACAGCGACAGCCGCGCGTGCGCCGAGATCTTCCTGCACTACCTGGAGGGCGGCGCGGATGTGGAGCGGTTCGTGCATCATTATTTGATGTAGGGACGCTGCCGGAATAGAAAATATCAATGATTTTGGAGGAACAGACAATGGAAACACTTAAGAATATCGCAAAGAAAATCGCAGGGGATCATAAACTGTGGTCCTGTGTCCTGATCCTGTCCGTGATCATGCTCACCGTGTCCGGACATATCATCGTGAAGGAACGTAAAAACGCGTGACCGGGAAGATGATCGATCGTAACAATAAAGAGGGAAATGCGCATGTTCGTGCAGAGCGTGCAGGCATCGGCGGCGTGATCCTCTTTGGTCTGATCTGCTGCCTTCTGTACGGTCTTGGCGCAGGCGTTCGCTGCAATGTAGGGATTCTGGTCAACCCGTTGATCGTGCAGTATGGCGTTGCCTATGATCAGATCGCTTTCAGCATCGCTGTGATGCAGCTTGTCTTTGGAGCATCCCAGCCCTTGTTCGGTCTGCTTGCGGCAAAGCATTCGAATCGCTTTGTGCTTGCGCTGGGTGCGATCCTTTTGACCGTTGGTGTCATCGGGATCCGGACGTCTCGTGCCTACCCGCTTCTGGTTCTTTTTCTCGGAATCGTCTTTGGCGCGGGTGCAGGCGCGATCTCTTTTGGCATGGTGCTTTCCTCGGCGATCCATTTTGCGGGGCAGAAGAACGCGATGCTTCTGTCGGGCATGCTCAATGCCGCCGCGGGACTTCTCGGATTCGTGCTGGCACCGCTGATCCAGACGCTGATCGGCACTTTCGGACTCGGAACCACGCTTGTCGTTCTCGCCGTCATGATGGTGCTGCTTCTGCCCATCGTGTATGTCGTGACGATCCGCGATCCGCGGAAAGCCGGGACAGAGAGGGAAGAAGAGCTCGCTGCGAAGCGTGATGGCAAAGAAATGGAGCTCCCGAGCGCAGCGGAGCGCATGAGCAAAGAAACGAAAAGCACGTGTACAACGGAACTCCCGAGCGCAGCGGAGCACATGGGCAAAGCGGAGGCAAAAACGTTCTCCGCAAAGCAGATCCTGTCAGAGGCTCTGAATAATCGCACGTATCGCCTGTTGATCGCCGGATTCGGTACCTGTGGTTTCCATATGGTCATCATTGAGTCACATCTCTTCTCGCAGTTTGTGCAGTACGGAATCTCAAGGACATCGGCGAGCTGGGCTTTCAGCGTATACAGTCTGGCAACGATCACCGGCGCCCTGCTATCCGGTTATTTGAGCGGCAGGATGCATAAGGGCAGACTGCTCGGAATTTACTATGGATTCCGGGCGGTATGGACGATCGTTTTTCTCTTTGTGATGCCGAAAAACATGATCAGCGTGGTCGTTTTTGCCATCGGTCTTGGACTTACGGGAGACGCGACAGTCTCGCCGACTTCCGGCCTCGTAAACAAAAACTTCCGACTGGAGTATATTGCCACGCTGATCGGCCTGCTGTTCCTGTGTCACCAGATCGGCGCCTTTCTCAGTGCATGGCTCGGCGGCATTCTCTTCGCGGCAACGGGCGGATACACGGCAATCTGGATGATCGATGTGGGACTGTGCTCCTTCGCGGCGCTGATGAGTTTTCGGATCAGAGAGTAATAGTTCCCGGAAAAGAGAAAAATAGCAACAATCGTGGCGATCGCCCGGCGGCAGAAAGGTCTGCTGCCAGGCGATTTTTTGCGTGAGGGATAGGATTGATTTGGCGGTTGCAGGTAAAACATAATGAGGATAGTTTCTTTGTACCCCTTCCGAAGAAGGGATTGAGGACAAGAAACTGTCCTCTTTTTTTATGCCCGACAGGCAAGGAAAATCAAGGCTTTCCGTTCACCTGGGTATGAACTGAGAGGGCGACCTATATGGCTTACAAGGTCATAATAATGTGTCTGATGTACCGGTATGATGGAGCTGTACATAGGATTCATATAGACAGATAAGCCCGACAGGCTGATCTACTCAGCCTCCAAGGCAGTAAAAACATGCCGGATGGATCTGTACTATGAGCCTATGGACCAAATGATCCGGAGGATGGGTCGCAGAAAGGCCTGAATACGATGAGAACGGGTCTTACCGCATTCCTGTAAAAAGTATAAGGCTGTTCTACAATAGCATCCTACAGATGAATACTGTGCCTGAATGCACATAGGAGTACCCCCATCAGGTCTCTCCGTCTCACATCGTCATTTTATACATGTATGGCGTGAGCATCCGGGGCACCTGGTGCTTTGGTACTGGTGCCGACGCAGGTACATCAGACGCACCTTGACAACCGAATACACATTCATCAGGTACGAACCTGTGATGAAGAGCTACATCAGCGGCGAACGCCATGACGGTCTTTGAGATATGAGCGGAAACCGGTCTGTAAGCATTGGACAGCATCCGGTGTATGGCCATGAGGCATCACAGCATAATGAGACTTCCGTCGAAAGGCGGCTCGGTGAGAACCACGGAGGGGTAAAACGGCCCATGGATCCGGTAAGCTGCCGGACATCTGATGATTTCCCTGTATTTCCGGGGGTGTCAGGGACAAATACGGAAAGATCATAGTGGGTCCTATATTTTAGGACCAGGGGCAGGCACGCGCTGCCTGCCGTTACATAGAAATACAGGCTCGTTACATTCCAGAAAGGGGGGTCGCTTATATGGCCAGAAATATGAATAAACGGCAGATTACAGCCCTGTATGAGCGACTCAGTCATGATGACGAGCTGCAGGGCGAATCCAATTCCATTACCAATCAGAAAAAGATCCTGGAAGACTATGCTGCACAGCATGGATTCACCAATATTGTCCATTATACCGATGACGGAATCAGCGGCACACGCTTCGACCGTCCCGGTTTTCAGAGAATGATCTCCGCAGTCGAAGAAGGTCAGATCGCCGTTGTATGCGTCAAGGACATGAGCCGTTTCGGACGTGACTATCTTCAGGTCGGCATCTATATGGAGATGCTCCGGAAGAATGGTGTCCGGCTGATCGCGCTCAATGACAACGTGGATACCGACAAAGGGGATGATGAGTTCGCTCCCTTTCGGAATATCATGAACGAATGGTATGCCAGGGATACCAGCAAGAAGGTCCGCGCCGGTTTCCAGGCCAGGAACCTGGCCGGTAAGCATACCAGCAGTTCGGTACCTTATGGGTATCTGAAGTCGGAGTCCGATAAGAATCAGTGGGTCATCGATCCGGTGGCGGCACCAATCGTCAAACGGATATATCAAATGACTTTGGAAGGCAAAGGCCCATATCAGATATCCAGGATCCTTTCGGATGAGCATATAGAGGTCCCGGCTTTTCATCATCAGAAGCTGGGCATAGGCCTCTGGCAAACCAGAGAGATTAAGAGCCCGTATACCTGGGGAAGCTCCACTATTGTTCACATCCTGACGAATCCAAGCTACCTGGGGCATACCTGCAACTTCAAGACCAGGAAGCATTTCAAAGATAAGAAGAGCCATTACGTTGACCAGGAGCAGTGGACCATCATTGAGAACACCCATGAGCCCATCATAGACCAGGAAACCTATGACAAGGTTCAGCAACTTCGGAGCGGCATCCGCCGTTATCCTGACGGCTGGGGTGAGACACATCCATTAAGCGGCCTGCTATACTGCGCAGACTGCGGGTCGGTGATGTATATCCACCGGGTCAATAACGGCAAACGGATCCCTCAGTTTACTTGTGCGAATTATTCTAAGCTGCCGGTTGGAAGCCGGTGCAAGACACAGCATCGTGTCAACGGGGAGCACGTGATGATGCTGATCCGGGAGACACTGAAAGAGATCATCCGCTTCTCCGAAGAAGATGAAGCAGCTTTCGAAAAACTTGTGAAAGACACGGTGGCAGCTCATCAGTCAGCAGAGACAAAGGTCTCGAAGCAGCGGCTGTCTGAGTGTAAAAACCGAGTTGAAGAACTGGAAAAACTGCTCTGTAAAATCTACGAAGACAATGCCCTGGGCAAACTGCCGGATAAGCGTTACCAGATGCTTTCGAGTCAATATGAAGCTGAAGAAGCCGCGCTGGATGATGAGATCAGAAAGCTCCAGGCCGAGGAAGAAAAGCAGAAGAAAACGGCATACTCTGCCAGTCGATTCATAAGCCTTATCCGGAAGTATCGTGATTTCGAAGATCTTACCGCGTCGATGCTGATTGAACTGATCGACAGGATCCTGGTCCATGAGCGCGACATCAAAGGATGTCCTGATTCACCGCAGACTATCGAAATCTATTTCAATTTCCTGGGGAAACTGGAACTGCCCGGGTCGAATGCGGACCCCACTCCGGAGGAAATTGAACTGGCTAAGAGAAAAGCAGAGGTCCGGGCAAAGCGCCGCGAACAGTACAGGCGCCGTGTTGAGTCAGGTAAGGCGGCCGAATACTATGAAAAGACAAAGGCGGCCCGAAAGGCAAAGATGGATGCCGATAAGGAAGCGTGTCGCGCCGAAGACAGGGCCAATGGAGTTTATTATCTTCCGAATGCCCCAAAGAAAACGAAACAGGGGGTCAAGGCAAATGCGAATACTGAGAAAGTTGTTAAAGGTCCCGGCATTGCTGATGCTGCCGCTGTTTAGTGTGCTGCAGTGGATCGGGATCTTCCTGACCGGGCTGGCAGGAAGCATCCTGAATCTTCTGGCCTTCCTCTTTGCTTTTACTGCCGGGGCTTCATACCTGATGGGCCTGGCATCCGGATCGGAAGCGCTGAAGATGATGACCATCGGTTTCATCCTTTTCATTTTGCCGGTGATTGCAGAGCAGATTATTATAGGCATTACTGCATTGCGATGCGGTCTTATGGATTTTATAAGGTCCTGACCATTGAAAATGAATATCATAAGCAAAGGCTGTCCTGGTTACTACCGGGGCGGCCTTTTTACATAGGAGCAGACTCTTAGCTGCTCCTAAATCTATTTCAGGAGGAAAACGCCATGAGAGATTTGACAAACCGGCAGAGGGAGATCCTCTACAACTGGGGCTCCGCCAGCCTTAATGGCACAAAGGTTCGGCTTTCCCAGGTCCGGTCCATGACCGTCAATGAGGCATACCAGGATGAGATTGACACGGTCCTAGAACACATCGAGTATCGGGAGATAGAACCCGGTAGCAACTATGAGCAATTCTTCTACCATTTTCGGATCGATATGGAGATGCAGCTTGCTCTGGAGAAGATAAGAAAAGCAGTTCGCATGCAGCGCAGGGCTGCCAGAAGGGAGAAACAGAAATGATGACACAGTACCAGATGTTCTTTATGTTCAACTACGCCAGCTCGGATTATTACCGGACCATTGAGATCTTCGCCGGGATGATGCAGATCCTACCCACCAGATTGGAGCAGGATCAGGTCGCGGCGCTAATCCATGACCTTGCAATCAACTCTTCCGATGAGGCATACGGCAAGGAGTTCGAACACTTCCTGTGTGACGTCCAGGACTATTACGGAACCGGCTATGAAAACCTTAAGTCGGCATTTGAGAAAATGGAGGAAGCAAACTATGTCTGGCCTTACAAGGTATGAGAAGGAAACAATCATCCTGACCAATGAGGCCGATGATTTTTATGAGGTCTACACCTTTAATTTCGCACTGAAAAAGAAACTGGCGGCTTATGCCAGGAAGCATCCGGATCTCTGTAGCCTGAAGACAACGACCAAGGAAGGCAGCGCCACCTATGTGGTAGACAAGGCCAGGCTATCTCTCCGGCTGACCGAGCCATACAGTGATGTCCGGAAGCAGGCAGCAAGAGAACAGGCGAAGGCCCAGGGGTTGGGCGGAAAAACAGCAGATTAAGAGGACGGCCAGACCATCCGGAAGGGATGCGTTTGGCCATACATAGCAGGAAGACACCGAAAAACGGATTGACCTGCTCAAAATTTTGACAGGTGACTTGCAAAATGCAAAATCTGTTTGATATTCGGGAACCGCAGTGGTATAGTATAAACGGCCGAAAATGTAGAATTGACGCGGCTTTTCGCTGTTGTACACAGTTTCGATGTTCAGGAGGATTTGTATGAGCGTCAGCTACAAAAAACTATGGAAGATGTTAATTGATAAAGATATGCCCAAGATGAAGCTTTGCCACGAGGCAAAGATCTCAACCAATGCCATGGCGAAGATGGGTAAAGGAGAAGCGGTTCGCACCGAGACTTTGATAAAGATCTGCAAGGTGTTGGACTGCAAGATCGACGATATCATTGATTACAATGAGGACTAATTCATAAAGGAGCATCCATCATGATTGACACCAAGAAAGAGCAGGAACGCGACGAACTTCACCGGGCCATATGGGCGATTGCCGATGAGCTTCGCGGTGCCGTGGACGGCTGGGACTTCAAGAACTACGTCCTGGGCACCATGTTCTATCGATATATTTCCGAGAATCTGACCAGCTATATCAATACCGGTGAGGCCGATGCAGGCAATCCGGATTTTGACTTTGCCAAGATGTCGGATGCGGATGCAGAGGAAGCCAGAGAAGGCCTTGTCGAAGAAAAGGGATTCTTCATCCTTCCCAGTGAACTGTTCTGCAATGTCAGAGCCAAAGCTGCTTCTGACGAAAACCTGAACGAGACCCTGGAACGGATCTTCCGCCATATCGAGGAATCGGCAAAGGGCACTTCCTCTGAAGGCCAGTTCGCCGGTCTGTTTGATGACTTTGACGTCAACAGCAACAAGCTCGGTGCGACCGTAGCAAAGAGAAATGAAAAGCTGGTCAAGCTACTGAACGGCGTGGCCGATATGAATCTGGGTGACGTCCGGCATCATGATATCGATGCTTTCGGTGATGCCTATGAATATCTGATGACCATGTATGCTTCCAATGCCGGGAAGTCCGGAGGTGAATTCTTCACGCCTGCGGATGTCTCTGAGCTGTTGACCAGGCTTGGCACCGTCGGTAAGACAGAGATCAATAAGGTGTATGATCCGGCCTGCGGTTCCGGCTCTCTCCTTCTGAAAGCTGAAAAAGTCCTGGGCCGTGATAAGGTCCGCAACGGCTTCTTCGGCCAGGAGATCAATATCACAACTTACAACCTCTGCCGGATCAATATGTTCCTGCACGATATTGAGTTCGATAAGTTTGATATCGCCTGCGAGGATACACTGACCGCACCACAGCATTGGGATGATGAGCCGTTCGAACTGATCGTTTCGAATCCACCTTACAGCATTAAGTGGGCCGGGGACGAAAATCCTCTGCTGATCAATGATCCGCGATTTGCTCCGGCAGGTGTGCTGGCCCCCAAGAGCAAAGCAGACCTGGCATTTATCATGCATTCTCTTTCCTGGTTGGCTCCGAACGGTACGGCAGCCATCGTCTGTTTCCCCGGCATCATGTATCGAGGCGGGGCTGAACAGAAGATTAGGAAGTATCTGATCGACAATAACTTCGTGGATTGCGTGATCCAGCTTCCCAGCAATCTGTTCTTCGGTACCAGCATTGCCACATGCATCATGGTGCTGAAGAAGGGCAAACCAGACAGTCGTGTTCTATTCATTGATGCCACCAATGAGTGCATCAAGGTCACGAACAACAATAAGCTGACCCAGGCGAACATGGACAAGATCGTTGATACCTTTGCTGATCGCGAAGAAATCGACCACTTCTCGCATTTAGCCTCTTATGATGAAATTGCCGGAAATAATTACAATCTCTCGGTATCCACCTATGTAGAAGCAGAGGACACCAGAGAAAAAGTTGATATAGTGAAGCTGAACGCAGAGATCAATAAGATAGTCGCCAAGGAGCAGGTTCTTCGGGAAGAGATTGACAAGATCATTGCAGAGATTGAGGGGACAGACGCATGAGTAGACTGGATGAATTGATTGCAGAACTCTGCCCTGATGGAGTGGCTCTTAGGGAATTGGGTTCATTCTCAAAAGGTGAAAAAGCGAAGAACACAGATAAACATTGTACTTTAGCCTATAGCATTACGAAAGGCGGATTGGTGCGAACAGAGGAATATTTTAAGGAGGCAAAAGTAACCAGTGATGATACTTCAGGCTATAGAATTGTAAAGAGAAATTGGTTTGTCTATTCTCCTTCTAGAATAGACGTAGGGTCCATCAATTATCTTCAGGATCAGGATGAGGTCATAGTAAGTCCTCTGAATGTGGTTTTTAGTGTAGATGAAAATACAATTTTGCCAAAATATCTATTGTATTTCTTACAATCACGAAGAGGGACATGGCAAATACTAACAAGCAGAGAGGGAATCGAGGGGACAGGAAGAAAGCTACTTCCTTTTGAAAAGATGGCAAAGGTTTTGGTCCCGGTTCCTCCCATAGAGATCCAATTAGAGATTGTCCGAGTTCTGGATCAGTTTAATGAATATAGGGGTGTTCTCTCAGAAGAACTATCGACTCGCAGGAAGCAGTATGAATATTACAGAAACCAGCTGCTGTCCTTTGATACAACAACACCCAAGGTGCTCTTAAATGATATTGCAGAGAATATTTCGTCTGGAAAAAACAAGGACAGGTTAGATGAAGGTGCATTTCCGGTATATGGATCGACCGGAATTATAGCTAAGACAAACAATCCGGTTTATGACCACGAGCAGATCTTAGTTGCAAGAGTAGGGGCTAATGCTGGGTATGTTCATTTGGCTGACGGACAATATGATGTCTCTGATAATACACTTATCGTAGATATAAAGAAGGATTACCTCCTGAAGTATGTTTATTACATGCTGGTCAACATGAATCTTAACCAGTATGCAAAAGGCGGCGGACAGCCCCTTATTACCGCAGGGCAATTGAAAATGCTGTCAATTCCCGTTCCGAAGTATGAGGTTCAGCAGAGAATTGTCAATGTTTTGGATAACTTCGATGCAATCTGCTCTGACCTGAATATTGGCCTTCCTGCTGAGATTGAGGCTAGGCAAAAACAATATGAATACTATCGCGATTTGCTCTTGACATTTGTTGAAACTGGCAGCACGCTCGCGACAGACAGACAGACAGACAGACAGACAGACAGACAGACAGAGCATAATTAAGCTTTTCTGGTATGTGTTTGGATATGCAACAGTCAAGATTGAAGATATTTGTACTGTTGAGTCCGGTGGTACTCCATCAAAGAAAGTGCCTGAATATTGGACAAATGGAACCATTAAATGGTTGGGATCATCTGTTTGCCAGAATAAGAAAAGCGTTGATGATGTTACCGATTATATTACCGAAGATGGGCTGAACCATTCTTCGGCCAAAATCCAGAAACCTAATACGACGCTTATTGCTATGGTCGGAGCAACAATCGGCAAGGTTGGGTATCTTAACTTTGAAGCTGCCACCAATCAAAACGTGGCTTCACTCCGGCCTTTGAATGAAAGCCTTTTGTATGCACCGTATTTATACTATGCATGTACAACTCTCTATGAGCGTTTTTTAGAACTTGGGAAGAATGGATTTGCAATGGCAAGCCTTGGCTTTATACGAGGCCTGACCTTAACAATTCCTCCCCTTGATGAGCAAGTCAAGGTGACAGGCATTCTGGATCAATTTGAGAGGCTCTGTAGTGATATCTCAGAAGGCCTGCCAGCTGAGATTGAAGCAAGAACTAAGCAGTATGAGTATTATCGGGATAAGCTGATGGCATTTAAGGAGTTATGACAATGAAGACGATAGCGTTAAGATTTGGAGAGCATTTTTCGCCCGAATGCGGGACGATCGCAGCTCATCAGCAAATTATTGATGAGCGGGGCTACGTTTGGTACGGAAAAATGGGGAATCCAGTCGCAATGCGGATCGTCGAAGAGTTGTTAGCACTGGACGATACTAAGATCTTGCTGATTAACAGCGGCAAAGCTGATCGTTATTGGGCTCGTGTTTCTGATATTAAAAAGGAAACACCTGAAAAGGCCGGAATCCCATCTTACTATCGCGATAATACAGAGAAGTTCAAGACTTGGTTTAAAGTAACATCTTTCGAACCAGCGCCAAAAGACATTATGTCCAAATGCCATGTGGTTTCGTCAGGTGCAGCCCTCGGCGAAGTATCCAAGCACAGTATGAGCCCATACTTCATCATCAAATATGAAGAGAAAGTTGGTGAGTGATAATGCCGTATTTCAATATTGTTGCTCAGACATCGGAAAATACCGTTGTCACGGAATATGAGCCAGTAAAGGCCCGGTCCGACAGCTATCAAAGTGAGGCTGAACTGGAGCGGGAATTCATCCGTATGCTCACCGAACAGGGCTATGAATACCTTCCGATCCATTCGGAGGCAGAGCTGATCGCGAATCTCCGGAAGAAACTGGAGATCCTGAACAGCTATACCTTCTCCGATTCCGAATGGGACCGGTTCTTTAAGGATGCCCTGGCAAATCCGAATGACCATATCGTTGAGAAGACCAGGAAGATCCAAGAGGACTTTGTCCAGGTCCTGAAGCGTGATGACGGCTCTACCAAGAACATCACCTTGATCGACAAGAAGAACATCCATAACAACCTTCTTCAGGTCATCAATCAGTACACCATCAGCCAGGACGAAGGAGCACGGCACAGCAACCGCTATGATGTAACGATCCTGGTCAACGGCTTCCCGATGATCCATGTGGAGCTGAAGCGACGCGGAGTGGCTATCAGGGAGGCGTTCAATCAGATCGACCGGTATCAGCGCGATTCCTTCTGGGCTGGAAGCGGTTTGTTCGAGTACGTCCAGATCTTCGTTATCAGCAACGGTACGAACACGAAGTATTATTCCAACAGCACCCGATTCAATGCCATCAAAGACGCGAAGTCCGGCAAGCAGAAGAAGGAAAAGACCAGTAACAGCTTCGAGTTCACCTGCTTCTGGGCTGATGCCAATAACCGCGTGATTCCGGATCTGATCGACTTCACTCGGACCTTCTTTGCCCGGCATACGATCCTGAATATCCTGACCAAGTACTGCATCTTCACTTCCGAGAACATGCTGATGGTCATGAGGCCTTATCAGATTACGGCGACTGAGCGGATCCTGAACCGCATTGAAATCGCCAACAATTATAAGAAATACGGCACTGTGGCCGGCGGCGGATACATCTGGCATACGACCGGCTCCGGTAAGACCCTGACATCCTTCAAGACGGCCCGGCAGGCGTCACAGCTTCCCTATATCGATAAGGTCCTCTTTGTGGTAGATCGTAAGGATCTGGACTACCAGACCATGAAGGAATACGACCGCTTCGAGAAAGGCGCTGCCAACAGCAACACCAGCACTGTGATCCTGAAGCGCCAGCTGGAGGATCCGAACGCCCATATCATTATTACGACCATTCAGAAGCTCTCCACTTTCATCAAGAAGAATCCTGGCCATGATGTCTATCAGAAGCACGTGGTCATCATCTTTGACGAATGTCACCGCAGCCAGTTCGGTGACATGCATACGGCCATCGTAAAGAGCTTCAAGAAATACCACTTGTTCGGATTTACCGGCACGCCGATCTTCGCGACAAATACCGGCGCGGTTCGCAATCCGCAGTTCTTCACGACCGAGCAGACCTTCGGAGACCAGCTCCACACCTATACAATCGTGGATGCCATCAACGATAAGAATGTCCTTCCCTTCAGGGTGGACTATATTAAAACCATGGATTCAGACCCGGATATTGATGATAAAGATGTCTGGGATATCGATCGTGAGAAAGCCTTTATGGCTCCGCAGCGAATCGCGCTGGTTACGAAATACATCTTGGAGCATTTCGACCAGAAGACATATCGCGGCGATAAGACCTACGTTTTCAATTCACTCATGAATATCGCTGATGTGGCTTCCGGTGCGAACGGTGCTGTGGAGGAAGTAAAACAGCAGCAGCGTATCAGCGGCTTCAACGCGATTCTTTGCGTAGCATCGGTCCCGATGGCCAGACTGTACTATCAGGAATTCCAGAAACAGATGGCTGCCGATCCGACGAAGAAGCTCCGGATTGCAACCATATACAGCTATGGGGCCAACGAGGCCGAGCCGGATGCGGATCTTCTGGATGAGGAAAATAGCGAGGATACCAGTGCTCTGGACCAGACCAGCCGTGACTTTCTGGACAAAGCCATCCGGGATTACAACGAAATGTTCCATACGAATTACTCCACTGACGGCGACCGGTTCCAGAACTATTATAAAGACGTATCACTCCGGATGAAGAATAAAGAGCTGGATCTCCTGATCGTAGTCAACATGTTCCTAACCGGTTTTGATGCCACAACGCTGAATACTCTCTGGGTTGACAAGAACCTGCGGATGCACGGTCTGATCCAGGCATTCAGCCGGACCAACCGTATTCTGAACAGCATCAAGACTTTCGGAAATATCGTATGCTTCCGGAACCTTCAAAAGCGTGTGGATGCAGCTATTTCCCTGTTCGGTGATAAGAATGCAGGCGGCATCGTGCTGCTCCAGAAGTTCGATGCTTATTATCATGGTTACGTCGATATGGAAGACAAGCCGCATCCCGGCTATGTGGACATGATCGATGAGCTGACCACCAAGTTCCCGCTGTCCGAACCGCAGATCGTCGGAGAACAGAATCAGAAGGACTTCATAGCACTGTTTGGCGCTATCCTCCGGATGCGCAATCTCTTGTCATCCTTTGACGAATTCAAAGGTCATGAGCTGATTTCCGAGCGGGATCTGCAGGATTACCTGGGAAGGTATCAGGACCTCCGGGATGAGTGGCGAAGAAAGCGTGAAGACAAGGATGCTGAGGATATCACCGATGATCTTGTCTTCGAGGTTGAGCTGATCAAGCAGATCGAGATCAACATCGATTACATACTGCTCCTGGTCAAGAAGTATCATGATACGCACTGCACTGATAAGGAAGTGCTGATTACGATCCAGAAGGCCATCGATGCCAGTCCGGAGCTTCGCAGCAAGAAGGCTTTGATCGAAACCTTTATCGCCGGAATCAACGATGTGGATGATGTCATGGTCGAATGGCATGATTATGTGGCTGAAGAGCGTGAGCGGCAGCTCATGGAGATTATCAGCAGCGAGAAGCTGAAAGAGGCCGAGACCAGGAAGTTCCTGGAGAATGCATTCCGTGACGGCGAGATCCGGACCACCGGCACAGACATCGACAAGCTGATGCCACCGGTCTCCCGCTTCGGTGGAGGCGGCAGAGCTGCTAAAAAGCAAGGTGTTATAGATAAGCTGAAGGCTTTCTTCGAGAGGTTCTTTGGCCTCGGAAATGCCAGCTTTACAGCTGAAGAACAGAAGCCGAAAGCGGTTGTTTATGATATGACACAGCCGACATTGAGCATGGTGGCAGAACCGACGGTCGAATACGGTAAAAAAGATCAATAGTGGAGGCAATTATGAGTATTACAAAGATGACCTGGACTGCTCAATCTGCGTTCAGAAGGAGAAAAGGCATTGACACTAATCCGGATTATCAGCGTCCGGCAGTATGGACTCGTGCCCAGAAGCAGTTGTTAATTGACTCCATGCTTCGAGAGTATGATGTTCCAAAGTTCTATTTGCATAAGACGGGGAAGGATACCTATGACGTTATTGATGGTCAGCAAAGACTCCGCGCTATTTGGGAGTTTTTTGATGGGGGATTTGCCCTTGCCAAGGACGCCGAGCCTGTTGACGGACATGATATTAAAGGCAAGAAGTATAACGAGCTTGACTTTGATATTCAGGACATAATCAATAGCTACAATCTTGACTTTGTTGTCTTGGATTATGTTGATGATGACGAAATCAGGGAGATGTTTCTACGACTTCAGAATGGTACGTCATTAAAGGCCCAGGAGAAACGAAATGCTATGCCTGGAAGGATGGGCGATTTCGTCAGAGCAACGGCAAAGCATGACTTCTTCTCTAAAGTGAATTTTACTAACAGTAGATTCACTTATGACCTGATTGCTGCGCAGATGACATTGTTATATCTGAACAGGAATACAGGGATTTGCAACATCAAAGATAGAGATTTGAACGTCATGTATGAAGCCTACAAAGATTTCGATGCAGGCTCAACTGACGCCAAGACGATAACAAAGATTCTTGACTATCTTAATACCATGTTTCCGGCAAAAGCCCCGGAACTTAAAAGGTATAGCGTGATTTCGTTGTTCATCTTAATCATGGAAATGATGCCGAATTATGATATTCGGAATCGAGAGGCAGATATAGCTCAGTGGTTTATTGATTTCGAGGCTAAGAGAGCTGAAGATGAATTGAAACCGGCTGAGGATCAGGACCCCAAACTTGTTATCTATCACGAAAGAGTATCAAATTCCTCAGATACAATGGATTCTCTTACATACCGGCACAACTTCTTGAAGGAAAGCCTTCTTTCATCTGTCTCCAACTTGCCACAGAAGGATCCGAAGCGCAATTTTGATGAGGCACAGCGCCAGGTTATATTCAGAAGAGATAAAGGCGTTTGTCGTGTCTGCGGAAAGCCATGCAATTGGAACGACTGGGAAGCAGATCATATTGTGCCATGGAGTAAAGGAGGAAAAACCGAGATCGAGAATGGTCAGGTTTTGTGTCCTTCATGCAATTCCAAGAAAAGTGATAAGACCGTGGGCGTTTAATATAGTGGGAACGGTTTCTGAAATAATAGGCGAAGTGATTAGGAGCGTTTAAATCTATGACGGCAACAGAATTTGAAATAATAATTGCCCAGGGAGAATCCTCGACGGTGGAGTTCAAATCGTGGAAAAAGGCGTCGGGCATGAAAGAAAGGATTAGTCTTGCAGTTGACGAATTAATAGCCTTTGCCAACACGAAGGGCGGGACTCTATACTTTGGCGTTGAGGATAATGGGACGGTTACGGGTTGTGATAAGTACGATATTCAAAAACTGTTGGAATCTATTTATGACAAAACAAGGCCGCCATTGTTTGCTGAAGCAGAAGAGATACAATATGGCCAGGAAACCGTAATCGCCTTGTCTGTAAAGGCTGATGGCGTTATGTATTCTACTACTGATGGGCGGATGTTGAAACGGCTGGGGAGCAGTTCAAAGGCATCATATCCAGCTGAACTAGGAGCGAGATATTCGAGTGAACAAAATCAAGACTTCTCAGCTAAAATTCTTGCCGACAGTACCCTAAATGATGTCAATTTACTAGAAATATATAACCTTAAAGAAAAGTTAAAGTCAAGTCCAAATTTGTGTGTAAATTGCTCTTAGGTACCTGCGGTGCCAAGGGATGCCTTGCATCCCTTAGCTAACCACCAGCTCTCTTGAAGGGAC